>JAABUN010000584.1_pt1 | contig 91667 bp, 76 predicted proteins | sample 5559311 | NCBI WGS metagenome assembly JAABUN01 (sample SAMN10711877, study PRJNA513370) | rock metagenome | isolation source: Antarctica rocks | place: Antarctica: Victoria Land, Siegfried Peak sud | reverse complement strand
CTCAAACACTTCCGGCGAGTGTTTTCGCGTTTTGATAAATTAGCAAAGAACTATTTAAGTTTTATCTACTTTGCCAGCACAATTATCTGGCTCAGATAATTATGTCAACAGAACCTAGACAAGCGAATTCTGCTCATCGGCGCGGGCGCGGGCGGTTCGGCGATAGCTGAAATGTTGGTCAGAGGCGGTTTGGACAGACTAACGATTTGCGACGGAGACGATGTAAAGGCGGGCAATCTGGTCAGGCACACGCTTGATTTAAGACACATCTCAGTCAATAAATCGTCGGCACTCAGCTCGCATTTGAATCAAATATCGCCATACGCCAAAATAAAACATCAGAACGGCAGATTCCCGCCGAAAACGGGATTTTCTCTATCGAACTTCGATTTGATTATTGACTGCACGGCGAGTCAAAGAATGCTCGCCGCATTTTCCGCTTTCGAGTCGCCCGATAAAGACGTTGACTTCGTTTCGGTGTCAATGAGTTTCGGCGCAAAGAGATTATATTTTTTCAGTTCGCGCGGAAGACGATTTCCGTTCGAGCAATACAGAAAAAATATAACTCCTTGGCTTGAAAAAGATTTCGATGAAAATAAAAATGAAATCGCGCCGCGTGAAGGTATCGGTTGCTGGCATCCGGTTTTTCCGGCACGCTCGGACGACGTTTGGCTGTTGGCGGCGACGGGGTTCAAGTTAATGACTCAAACGATAAGAAATGGTTTAATGAATGATAAATTCAAGGTCTTTGAGCAGAGCGAAACATTCGATGGAATAAAGGAAGTTGCCTTAGATTAAACGATGCGGAAAAATACTCGCTCCGACAATAAATATCTGGAATTTTGGTCAAAAGACGATGCCTACGGGCTTCGGATGAGCGATTTGAATTTGAGTAAAATACTTGAACACTGCGAAAATTCGTTTCCCGATGAAACCGGCGGCATTCTCATCGGCAGTTATAGCAAATCGCTCGATTGCGCGGCAGTTGAATTAGTAACCGGACCGCCGAAAGACTCTAAACGAGGCAGAACCTGGTTTAAGCGCGGCGTTCAGGGACTGAGAAAACTATTGGAAAATTACTGGAAACGCAATCGTTTTTATGTCGGCGAATGGCATTTTCACCCGAACGGAGAGCCGTCGCCGAGCAATACGGATAAAAATCAGCTTAAGGCTATTTGCAAATCGAAAGATTATGATTGTTCCGCGCCGGTTTTAGTTATCGTGGGAGGAAAATTGCCGGAAGATTGGAACATCAAGGCGTTCGTTTCCCCGCGCGACGGCGATTTTCAGGAATTACTCATCTGCGATCATAAAACGACGGTTGGAAATTTCCTATAATTTTCGAGTGACTTTTATTAGCACCCGAATTTTCAATTTATGGCAAATTACATTTCGGAAAACGACATCGAGCGCGCCTGCTGCGAAATCATAATTGAAGAACTCGACTATGATGAACACCTCAATTTGTGGCGCATTCCTGATGACGGCAATCATCTTTTCGGTCGCAAAGACGCGAGCGAAGTCGTGCGTTTCGAGTCGCTTCGTCAGGCTCTCGTAAAATTAAATCCGGGCGCATCGAGCGAAGTTATCAACGCGGCAGTTGCCGAGTTAACCGAAGACCGCCGGAACTTGACACCGTTTGAAGCAAATCGCGCCGTTACGATATTGTTGCGTGAAGGCTTTGATGTTCCCGTCCGAAACGAGCGCGGCGAGACCGTTAATTTTCGCGTTCGATTCATAGATTTCGACAATCCTAAAAACAATCATTTCTGCGTCGTCCAGCAATTAACGATTCGCGGAAAATCGCCGCGCCGACCAGACCTTTTGATTTACGTCAACGGATTGCCGCTCGTTTTTATCGAACTTAAAAACGCGGTCGAGTCCGCGCGGCAAGCCTACGACAAAAATCTGACCGATTACCGCCGCGACATTCCGCAGCTTTTCGATTACAACCTCGTCGCCGTTCTCTCTAACACGCTCGAAACGAAAGTCGGCAGTATGACCGCCGATTGGGAACAGTTTTTTAACTGGGAGAAAGTTGAGAGCGAAACGGAACAGCCCGTAGCAGAAAACGAAATTGATTTGCTGCGCGTAATGCGCGCGCTTTTCCGTAAGGAAACGCTGATTGATTTGCTCGAAAATTTCGTTCTCTTTTACGCCGACCGCGCGAAAATCGTCGGCAAAAATCATCAGTTCTTGGGCGTAAACAACTCTTTTGAGGCATTTCAAAATCGCCACGCGCGGTACGGCAAACTCGGCGTTTTCTGGCATACGCAAGGCAGCGGGAAAAGTTTTTCGATGGCGTTTCTCGCGCAGAAGATTCGCCGCAAAATTGCCGGAAACTTTAAATTCGTTTTCATCACCGACCGCGAAGATTTGGAAGACCAACTGCACAAAACTTTTTCGCGCTCCGGCATTATTGCGGAAAACGTTCGCGCCCGCAGTGCGGATGATTTGCAAGCCAAAATTCAAAACACTTCGCCGTTCGTTTTTACGCTCATTCAAAAATTCAAATCGCCGGCGCGAGGCGCGGTTTATCAGAAATTGACGATGCGCGATGACATCGTTGTCGCCGTTGACGAAGCGCATCGCAGCCAATATAAAAATTTGGGCGAAAATATGCGCCGCGCAATGCCGCGCGCGAACTTCATCGCTTTCACCGGAACGCCGCTTCTTGATGCGAGCGAGACGACCAAAGAATGGTTCGGCGATTACGTCAGCCGTTACGACTTCGCCGACTCAATCAGCGACGGTTCGACCGTGCCGATTTTTTATCAAAACCGCGTCCCGAAAGTTCAACTGCAAAACGACACGCTGAATGAAGAATACGCCGAAATCGTCGAGGACGAAAATCTTTCGGACGAGCAGCAGGAACCCCTGACGCGTGAGTTTGCCAACATTACAACAGTTATTACCGATAACGACCGACTTGAGTCAATCGCCGAAGACATCGTTAATCATTTTCCGGAACGCGGCTATTTGGGAAAAGGAATGGTGATTTCGATTGATAAATTAACCGCGCTGAAAATGCACGATAAAGTAAAGCGTTTCTGGGAACAAAAAATCAGAGATTTGCGCGGACAAATTAATGCTCTACCGGAAAACTCGCCCGAACGCTACCAGCTTGAACAAAAGCGTAAATGGATGCGCGAAACCGAATTGTGCGTCGTCGTCAGTCACGAAAACGATGAGAACCAAAGATTCGATTCTTTGGGGTTAAACATTCGCCCGCACCGCGAGATGATGAACCGCACTTGGGGCGAAGAACACGAAACCATAGAAGACCGCTTTCGCAATCCGCGAGATAAATTCCGCCTCGCGTTCGTTTGCGCGAAATGGCTGACGGGCTTCGACGCGCCCACCGTTTCGACGCTGTATCTCGATAAGCCGATGCAGAATCATACGCTGATGCAGACCATCGCCCGCGCAAATCGCGTCGCGCCCGCTTTGGACGACAAAGGCGACGCGGCGACCGACGAATCTTCGGCGAGGCACGAAAAGAAATCCGGTTTGGTGATTGATTACATCGGTGTTTTCAAACGGCTCGAAAAAGCCCTCGCTAAATATGCGCGTCCGACCGGCGACAAAAAAGAATATCCGGCGGAAAAATTCGAGGATTTGGTGAATTACCTCGAAGCCTCGATTGTCGAAGGCGTGAAATTTATGAACGCGCACGGTCTGAACATCCGAGAAATAATTGACAGCCGCGAGATTTTCAAAAATTTAGCCGAGTTTAATCAATTCGCCGACGCGCTTTCGCGCACGGAAGAATTAAAAAAGGAGTTTTCGGTTTATCAAACGGCGCTCACGTCGTTTTACGAAGCCTGCAAGCCGGACATTTTGACCGAAGAATTACTGCGCGAAAGCCCGTATCGCGGCAAGTTCAAACGAGCAAAAGAAACCTTTGAATATCTGCGAAAAATCATCGACCGCAAACGCGAAGACGCTGGCAATTTTACGCAAGCATACGGCAAGGCGGACATTTTGATTGACGAGTCAATCGTTTCAGCCGGTTACACCATCAACTCGCTCAATGAAATCAGTTTAAGCGAAATAGATTTCGAGAAATTGCAGCAGCGTTTTCGAGAGTCGCCGTATAAAAATCTTTCGATAACGGATATGGTGGATTTCCTGCGCGAGCGCGTCGAAAAACTGTTGGCGCAAAACGTCACGCGCGTTGATTTGGCGCAAAAACTTCAGGAAATCATCACGAATTACAACCACACGAGCAGCGATGTCGAAGCGTTTTTCCAAGCCCTGCGCGAATACGCCGAACGCCTGCGCGAAGAGGAGAAACGCGCCGCGTCCGTCGGTTTGAACGAACAAGAGCTGGAGATTTTCGATTTGCTGTTCGTCGAAAAATTAGGCGAAGCCGACACGAAAAAAGTCAAAGAAGCCGCTCAAGCATTGCTTCAAAAATTAAACACGAACCACACTCGGCGAACGGTTTTAACAACCGATTGGCACAAAAATGAGCAGCTTCGGCAAAACGTGGATGATATGATCGGCAAAATTTTAGACGCGAATCTGCCTGCTTCCTACGACGAAAGCACTTTCAAGCAAAAATGGAAAACCGTTTACACGCACGTTTATAACCGCTCGTCGCGCGGCAAAGCGTATTGGCAGTAAAACCACCCAGTTAATTTATGAAAATCATTAAACTCAACAACTCGCCCAACGGCAAGGCTCTGCCCATTCGTCATTTGTCCGCCCGCGTTCCGTGGCACGACAATCGTTGGAACGGCTCGACCTGCTGCAACGTGCTTGATAATTCTTTCTGCCGCATCCTGCCGCTCGTTGATAAAAGGAAAGACCCGGAAAAAGAGCCGGACGACGAGCAAATCAACGACTCAAATATGCCGCCGTGCGTTTCCGAGAAAGGAACTTTTCTTTCGCCGCGCGGATACACGCGCGAGATTATGCATCGGTATAAAGAGATGAACAATCCGCTGTTTAAGGATTTCGGCGTTTGCCTCTATCACCACAAGCCGTTTTCGATTAACGCAGTTCCCTTTCTCTGGGTGATGAAATCTTCGGCGAATCCCGACTATAATTTCAATCCGAACGACCGCCCGCACAAATCAATAAAAGCGCAGCAATACGAAGTAAATTACAATCCCGATCTCGAAGCGAAAGTTGACGGTCAGCTCGGTTTTGAAGGCAATATCTGGGTGCAGCACGCGGAAAATCAAAAGAATTTGCTCGATACTTTTTTCGGAAGCCTTCGAGCGCAAAAATCTCTAGTTTTCTTTTACGCCAAACACACGCCGCTTTCCGAGCCGAACGAAAGAGTCATCGTCGGCGTTGCAAAGGTGAGCAAGAACCCCGGCTCGATTCTCGAATACTCTTTTCCGGCGAATTACAACGGGCATAAAAGCTATCCGTGGGACAGATGCGTCGAGCATACTTTGAGACCGGACGGTGCGGGCGAAGGATTGTTGCTGCCCTACCACGATATTTTGAATTACGTCCGAGAGAACAATACGGAAGTTGATATGAGCGATTACATCGCGCTCGCGCCGGATTTCGAGCAGTTTTCCTACGCCGCCGAACTCGTCGAACACGACACGGCGATTGACGCGCTTTTGAACATCGCCGAAGCCTTGCGGAAATCGGCTTCGCTGCTCAAAAAAACTTTCAAAGACGAGCTTGAGTGGATTGACGGCGAAATATCAAAGCTCTGGGATATGCGCGGCGCATTTCCCGGACTCGGTTCGGTCTTGAGCGCGCTCGGCATCGAAGGCGGCAATACGATTGCTTGGGAAATCGAAAAATACATTTTCAATAAAAACGAAAATCTTCTAGAAATAAACCCGTGGCAGATTTTTGAAGAAAGTCTTCAAAAGCCGGATAAATATCTTGGACTAAAAGGCGAGAAGTTATTCAGCAAAACCGTTCAAACGAAATGGGGCAATAAACCGACTGAGAAAAAGCAGTTTTATAAATTGTTGAGCCGGTTACAGCTCAATAACGACCAAGCGGATTTTCTCGTCAAGCGATTTTCGATTCATATACAAGAAATCATCGAAAATCCGTATCTGCTTTACGAAAAAACACGCTTCGAGCAACACAGCGTTTCCTTTCAGCAGATTGATAAGGCACTTTTCCCGCCTGAAAAAATAAAAGCGGCGTTTCCCGTTAAATCGGAAGGAGTCGAGATTGACAATCAACTCGACTCGCGCCGCGTTCGCGCCCTTTCCGTTTTGGTTCTCGAAGAAGCGGCAAACGGCGACGGGCATTCGCTACTGCCTTTCGACGACCTGTCAGCGCGGCTTCAACAAAAGCAGTTAGACGAATCTTTTCCTATTGACGAAGACACTTTGCGAGCGGTCGCGGAAACGGAATTTTTCGTCGAAGAAATTCTTTTCGTTCCGCACTCGAAAGATATCCCGACGGATTTCTTCAAGCTCCACCGGCTACAAAAATTAAAGGAAACGATTCTGAAACGGATTAATCTGAATAATATTTTCAGCCGCCCGTTCGGAATTGAAAAAGATTGGCTCGCCGCGGTCAACCGACATTTTGAAACGGGCGAATCAAAAGCGGAAGAGATTGAGACTCAAAACGAATTGGAAGCCCGCTACGAAAAAGCGATGGCTCTGAAAGTTTTGACGAACTATCGCTTTTCGGTGCTAATCGGTCCGGCGGGTTCCGGTAAAACTACGCTGCTCGAAATTTTTGAAAATCAATCCGAAATCAAACAAGGCGGCGTGCTGAAACTTGCGCCGACCGGAAAGGCTCGCGTCAAACTCGGAGCGAAGGCGAAAACCGTCGCGCAGTTTTTATATCCCGACCGCTACAATCCGCAAACAGGCGAATATTTTCCAAACGAAACGGCGCGAAAATTCTCGACCGACCGCACGGTTATCGTCGACGAGGCTTCGATGCTTACCGAAGAACAACTCGCGGCACTGCTCGACGCGCTCGGTCCGGTCGACCGGCTGATTCTAGTCGGTGATCACCGCCAGCTTCCGCCCATCGGAACGGGCAGACCGTTTTTCGACATCACGCAGCGATTAAAGCCGGAGCAATCCGATTCTCCGCCAATCACTGCGGGCGACGATCCTTTTCAACCCGTAACCGCGCTCGCCTACGCGGAACTCACCAAAAATATGCGCCAGCCGAAAACCGGCGACGAGCGTTGGGATGTTTCATTAAGCCGTTGTTTCAGCGATGACTTGGATAAAAACGAACTGGAAGTTTTTCAACGGCTCGCAAACGGCGAAATCGAATCCGACCATCTGCGACTTGAAAAATGGTATTCGAGCGATGATTTTCGAGAGCTTTTCAAGAAAATTTTGGAGGAAGAATTAGAGTTAAACCCAAACAATTTGGATAAGTCGTTCAACGAAAAGATCGGCGCGATTGAATCAAATGGTCATCAATACTTCAACCGTGACCGCGCCGAAAAAGAAATCGAAAATTGGCAGATTCTCTCGCCCGTCAACGGCTACGGTTTCGGCGTGAAGGAAATCAATAAATTCGTCCAAAATTCCTATCGGAAAAATTACGTTGATTTTGCGCTCGGCAGAAACCGACGCATCGCCAAACCGAAAGGCACCGATAACGTCGTTTACGGCGATAAAGTAATAAACTTAAGAAATTCCGCTTGGGAAGATTGGCAAAAGATAGAACCACGAGAGAAGAAACCTTCCGCGCTAAATTATATTGCCAATGGCGAAATCGGCGTTATCACCGGAGAATTCAGAAGCGGCAAAAGCTACGCGACGGGCGAGCCGAATGTAGAAATCACTTTTTCGACACAGCCCGGGTACTCTTACGTTTTCAAACCGAAACAACTCGGCGAAGAAAGTCGCTATGCGGTCGAACTCGCTTACGCGATTACCGTGCATAAAGCGCAGGGCAGCGGATTCAAAAAAGTGTTTTTCGTTCTGCCGTCGAAAGGCGCGATTTTAAGTCGCGAGCTTCTTTACACAGCTTTAACGCGGCAGGAAGACAAAATCATCATTTTGCATCAAGGCGATTTTAAGGATTTCCTGCGTCTGGCTTCGACCGACGCTTCGGCGACCGCGCGGCGTTTCACGGATTTGTTTTATCTGCCCGACATTAAACAAATCGAAAACAAATTCTACGACGCGAAATATATCAACATCAGCGAGCGCGGTGAACCGATGATTAGCAAAAATGAAGTCATCATCGCCAATTTGCTTAACAAATACAAAGACGAAATCAATTACATCTACGAAGACAAGCTGAAGTTTGAAGAAGCCGGAGTCATCGTGCATCCCGATTTCGTCGTCGAAAATTACTCGACCGGCAAGAAATTTTACTGGGAGCATCTCGGCTTGATGACGCAGAAAAAATACCGCGAAAAATGGGAAATAAAGTTGAAAGGTTATCTAAATGACGGCTTCATTCCGCATCACAAAGCGCAGCCGAATAACGACCGCGTTTTAATCATTACGGAAGAAAACCCAAACGGCGGCATCAACTCGCAGGAAATAGATCGGCTTATTAAAACGGTAATTCTTGAACAAACTCAATCTTAATTAAACCTTCGTGTAACGCGACAATTCGCAAAATTAATTTTTGGTAAACAAACTCGTCGCCTTCTGCTGATTTTTCAAATCTACGAGGGGCTGTTCAATCAACCCAAAACTGCCCAATTCTTTTAACGAGGGATTTGGCTTAACGCGTTCGACTTGTTCGAGCGGCAACGCCGCGCCCTTCCATCGGCGGCAACTGTCGGGCGCGACGACCAGAAACCAAGTGGGCGATTCTTCGCGCGAAACGCCGGTCGGAATTGCCCAAAGAGTAAACTGATGCGGCGATAAACGGGTGTAAAAATAATAATAGTTGCGATGATTTAAGGCGCGAGCAGCGACGGAAAACGCGCGATTCTTTTTCTCCCAAACCACGTTTTCTAGTTTTTGCAAATCGTCGGGAAAGCCGCCGCGTTTTTCGTGAAAACGAAGCAGGTCGCGCATCATTTGTGAAACGGCTTCAACGGGCAAATCATCAGATTTTTTCCGGTCGTCGCGCCAGAGCGAGTAAACGTAAACAACGACGACGAGACACAGCGCGACGGGCGCGAAGACGAGCGAAAGTTTGATTCGGCTGACGGTCATAAAAGTTTCTAAATCACGCTTCGATTGATATTGAGCAGCGAACGGTCATAAATTTCTTGCGACGCGGCGCGAACTTCGTCGGGCAAGCCGCTCAAGGCATCGGAAATCGCGCCTGATTTTTTCCTCTTGGCTTTTTTGGATTGCGCGGTGTCAGCGTCAATTATTTTGGTCAAAACGACTGTCGCCGGTGCGGAAATTTCCGATTTGCCCGCGCTGTTTATTGAATCCGCGCTTATTCGGTCAGCGACATCTTCTTCATCAGTAAGTGACTCGGTTAAATTCGATTTCATTACGGTTGTTTCATCTTGGAGAATTGCCGCGCTGCCCATTGCCTCCAACACCGATTCTTCAACCACCTGTTCCATATTTACGGGCTGAGTTTGCGCCGCTTGTTCCGTATCCGTTTTATTTTCAAGAGTGGTGGAAATTGAAACGCTATCGGCGGTTTGTTCGAGGCGATAACCTGAATCCACATCGCCTAAAAACGGAGCGCGCGGCTTGCCGTATTCCTTTGCCACGAATTTGTTTTTCATCACGGCAAGCGGCGGATAAGCGGCTTTAATCGGCGGCGCGGTATCGCAGACGACGAGCAATTCTTTGTGCGCGGCAATTTGCCGAACTTCGCCCGCGTGCATCAGGGAGCGCTTTTGTTCGGCATAGCGGACGTTATCATTTTTCTTGCCAGGAAAATCCTGATAAGTTTTAGCGAAAATCGTCGTGTCGCCAAGTTGCTTGGAAGCGTATTCGGCGGTTACGTCGTCGAGTCCGGGCAGAAAAATCTTGGTCATCACCGTGCCTAAGATAGCGTTCGCCTGCTCTTTCCCGTATTGGTCATACATCTGCGGCAAATCCTGATAACCCAAGCCGAGACCGACGCCGCGACCGCGCCCGATGCCGGAGATGCGTTTCACTTCGGCGACGTTTAATTGATACGCTTCGTCAATCAAAACAAAGCACGGATATTTCGGCTCATTCACGCCGTCGAGCCGCATTTCCAACACGGCTTGACCGAGAAATGTCGCAATAAATTCTTTATACATTTCCGCCGCGCCTTCGGAGACGACGAGATAAACGGCGGTTCCGGGCTTGCGTAAATCTCTAAAATCAATCGTGCGGCAACCGTTCTTAATTTCCTCGGGCGTTGGAGTGCAGGTTACGGCACGCGCAGGCGCGAGCGTGAACGGGCGGAGTTTGTTGTATAAACCAATCAGAACCGAACCGCGCGTCTGCACGGGGGCTTTACAGAAAGCGAAATACGCTTGCTGAGCGTAAAAGCTGGGACTGAATTCAAGCGCCGCGCCGAAAGCGTCGCTATCGCGCGTCGCAATCAAAAAATCGGCGGCGAAAGACGGAATCGCTCTGTCTCCGTAAACCGATGCGAGATGCAGCAATATCGCGGTCAAGGCGAGTTGTTCGGCATCACCCCAAAACGGGTCTTGTGAAGTTTTATGACGATTCTCCGCGCCGATCATCATTCCGGCGATTTGGCAGGCGAATGCGGGATTTTCGCGGGCTAGGGGAACGAAATTCCATCTGTCCGATTTTTCCGGGTTGTTCAAATCGAGTCGGAAAACGCGCCTTGCGTAATCTCCGGTCTGTTCGCACAACTCGCCTTTCGGGTCGTAAACTAAAACAGATGAGAGTTTCAAAATAGCGCGAATCATCCGCATAAAAAATGTCTTCGATTTTCCCGAACCTGTCGGACCGAACATCACGAAATGCCGCAGCCATTGTTCTTTCGGTAAATACAAATCGCGCCCGCCGAAAACTTTCGCCAATGGCAGCGCGTTTTTCGGCAGAGACGTTCCCGTCAATCTATTGACAAGGCGCTTGGCGATTAAATCTTTAAGATTCGCCCATCGCGCCGAGCCGTGCGACGTACTCATCGTCCACAAACGATAAGACCAAGCGAGCAGATAAGCATCTAAAAAAGCAGCGGCGAGAGAAAGAACGGCGAGCGACCAGAAGACGAGCCAGAGCAAGCCCGACACCCCAAGTAAATATCCGGCGAACAAACTCAAAAACGCGCCCGCCGTTCCCAGCAAAATAAAAAACACGGCTTGCCCGACATCGTTTGCCCACGCCCAAAACGCTTGATAAGCGGGCAAGTATTGCTCGTTCGCCTTTCGCGGAATGCCGCGCCGCGCGTCGAAATTTTCTATCCAATCCTGAGAAAACATTCCTTTATAAAATCAATGATTCGTCGTTTCACTCAACAGTCTTTTTTCTTCTTCAAGCAGGCGCGAAGCGTTTTCGCTTTTCGGCAATAATTCGCCGCGCCACTGCTCAATTGTCCAACCGGCGGCGACGATTCTTTCGAGCGGCGCGAACGGTTCGGGCATTTGGACTTGATTCGCCCGTGCCGATTGAAAATAAGTAATGGTTCGTTTGTCCAAAGACACGAGCGGAAACCTCATCATCAGCGACGGACTTTGCCCGCCCGCACTTTGTTTCGGACAGGACAAAATCTCGAACGCGAGCGGCTGCGATTTGTAGCGAACGAAAAACACGCTCGACGCAGATTTTAATTTACCGTTCTCAAAAGCCATTTCAGGCGGCATTAAACCGCGCGTCTTGACGGCGGCTATGACCGTTTCCACGTTCGCCGGAATGCTTTTCTTCTCGAAAAATTCAGCGAAAACACACAGGGAGATCGCCATTCCGAGCGCGCCCGTTTCGCGCAGTCGAACGGTCGTATCGTAAACTTCGCCGCGAAAAATTTCCGGCGCGGAAAATGCGCGATTTCCCGCCGCGCCTCGTTCCGTCGCAGTAGTTTCCGGCTGCTCGACAAACGCAACTTGCGCGTGATTCCGACGGTTGGAAAATAATCGTATTCCGGCGAAAACGGCAATGACTAAAAGAACCAGCGCGACGACGTTGAAGGTCGGTGAAAAAATGAAAGAGCGAAGCGCATTTGAAGATTTTTTCGAACTCTGTTTTTTCAAATTAGAAATTTGTTCGGCGGCTTTTGTTGTTCCGAGCATTTTTGGTTTCTTTTCGCTTTTTCTCGCTTCAATCATAAATTAAATCTCAAGCACAAAATTCTTTTTCGGTCATAAAAACCGTGCCATTGCCGAGTAGCATCGCCTTCCATTTCGCGTCGCGTTCGGCTAGCCAAATATCAACGACCGGATGAAAAGCCGTTGCTACAAGCAGCAGGTAATCAAGTTGCAATTTTAATAATTCCTGCGCTTCCGCCGTTTTGACGAAATAGCAGAAATAGCGAAGCAAAACCGTCTCGTCCAAGTAAACAAGCTGGTCGCGCTCGAAAGCGTTCACGACATCAATGGATTCTCTTAAACTGGGATAGTCTTCAAGTCCGGCAACGCCGCGCACCGCGTCAAGCAGCTTGATGGCGAACGCTAATTGCGCCGTCGAAGCGTTCGGACAGCGAACACACAGAATCTCTAACTCTTTGGCGAGCGACGGCGTATTAAAGCGCGAAAAAATGTGGCGGGAAACGAACGGCGCGGAAAGTTTGTGGCGCAAATCGTTCGATGTCGTTACAACAATCGGACGCATTTTCCAATCGCTGATGCCGACGAATCCGCCTTGCAGTCGCGGCACATAGACAAGTCCACGTTCCAGGGGCATCAGCATCGAATCTTCAAGCCCAGCGCCGAATTTGTCGCTTTCGTCGAGCAGCAAAATCGGCGGCGCGGATTGATTATCTACGTCTTGCGCTGCCTGTGCCGCCAAGTCGTAAGCCAAACCCATTTCGCCTAAAATCAGAAAATCGCGTTTCCATTTTTCGTGTCGGGCGCGTCTCATCAAATCATCGCGCTCATTTTCCGGCAAATCTTTGGCGAGACGAAGATGCTCCTGCATCCATTCCTTTTGTTCTTCTTTGTCCCAATCGTAAAGTATTTCTTCCTGCTTCAAACCGTCGCGCCCGGCGACGATGCAAATCGCCAAATTACAGCCGGTCGCAAGAGCTTCTGGAAAAGCGGTTTTGCCGCTGCCGCGTGTGCCGGAGACGAGCCACGCCCGACCGGATTTTAGACTTTGGCAAAAGTCGGAAAAGTTTTGTTCTTCGGGAACGTAACCTGCGTTGCATATCAGCTCGTAAAGCTCGCTCTCGCGTCCTTCTAAAACAAGTTTGCGCGGGTTAATTTGCGCTTTTTTCGTGTCGTGCGGAATCATTTTATAAAATCCTGAAATTTATTATTTATCCATTGCCGCCACCGCAGCTTCGGCGAGACGGCGAAATTCCGGTGTCATTCTCGGCATCGCGGCGCGGATTTTTGTCGTAGAACCTTCGCTGAAAAGCGTCGCTAATTCATCGTCGGTTAAGCCGGTCGCCGACTGTTTGTTTTGCGCCAGATTGCTTGAATCCGAAACTTCGTCGGGTAAATCCGTAACCAAAATGTAAGCGTTCGTTCCGGCTGAAATTTCGACGAACTCGCCGGACTGACTGGCATTTCCGAGTTCCTGCGACAGGACGCCGGAAGCTCTTGTTGTGGAATCTGAGATGACGACAGCTCCGCCCGAACGCCGACTGCCGATGACGTTTACGGCGGACGCTCCGACTTCGCGCAAGCCTGCGAGGACGCGAGACCACGCCCCGTTTATTTTGCGGCGGCGACCGGTTACGCCCGATGCGCCGTCGCCGCCCACCACTTCGCCCTCGAATTTCACCAAACCGCCGCGCTTCGGATCAATTAAACCAACGACTGAAACAAAGGCGCGTTTGTATTCGCTGCCGCGCAGAGTGCCGACTAAAACAGTGCCAGCCGGATATGAATAATTTTTCCCCGTAACCGCGCGGGTTAACTCCATTCTGACCAGCCCGCCCGAACCGCGAAGCGTAAAGACCGCGCCTAAAAACCGAATCGGCAGAAGCGTTCCGAACGGAATCGGCGCAACGCTTGCGGAATCGAAATTTTCGCGTCCGAGAACTGTTTCAACGACGTTCGGGGCAACTAAACCTGAAACCGATTTTTCTTTTTTTGACGCGCCGAAAAAGAGCGAACGCGCCGACGGTTCTGATTCTCCGCTCGTTTTCTGCGGCGCGATGTTGGGCGAATTCGATTTGCCTGAGTTTGAACCTCTAGCATTTTTCTCGGCTTGCTGTGAAAAATTTTGCGTACGCGTCTGATCGCCGTTAGTCATCACCGGCGCGGTGTTCGCAGGGTTCGAGTTCGATGTCGAAAACGAATCAGGCACGACGACGGGCTCATTCAAATCGGTTGATTTATTCGGCTGTACAGTAGAAACGGACGAGTCGCCGTTTGAATTTACAGCCAAAGACAAGTTGCTATCGCTGCTACCGCTCGGCGTTTTCTCCGCGACGAGGTTGAGTGCCATTTTTAACTTTTCGTCTTCGGTCGCGGGCGCGGCGCTCGCATTATTCGTTTTCACGGTGCGGTCAACCGTCTGTTTTGCGCTTCGCGCGAAAACGCCGATGCCGAAAAACCAGCACAGCACCGCGAGCAGCAAAACGAAGCAGAAAACGAAGCCGACGAACGCCAGAAATAGTTTTTTCTTCGACGGTTTGGCGCGTCCGATTTCATCAACCGAATCTTCTTCCTCGTCAATTTCTTCGGGAGAATTTTCATTTGTTGACTGATTTACAGCAGCGGCTTGTTTTAATAATTTCTCGCGCTCGTCTTCGGATTCGGAAACGGGCAGCGCGGCGGGAATTTCATCAATGGTAGTTGCGGTCATCTCATTTACTCCTTTTTAGCGTTCACACTCGGCAAGGCGATAACGGTCAGCGAATCGGCGGCTTCGCGGTGTGAAACCAGCACGCGCAATCTTTGGCTCGCGCCCATTATCGGCGCGCGATAAACCAGCGCGTAATAACTGACTGAGCCGGGTGTAATCAAACCTTCGAGGCTCGTCGTTTCGACGTATGTTCTTTCAAGTCGCTCGGTAGCAAGCGCGTTTCCTTTATCGTCCGTCGTTTGTATTTCGAGTTCCGGCGTTCCGGGAACGAGTCTTAAATTGGCGGTTGACCTGTTGCGGACGGCGACGATGACTAACCTTTGCTCCACGTCAATTTCAGCAACCGAGGAAACCGCCAAACTCAAACCGTTTTTGGATTCCGACCACGCGTCTAAATTTTTCTTCGGATTTTTCAAACAGTCGGCGAGCCGTTTATTCACAAAGCGCGATAGTTCAAGTTCGGTTTTCAGCTTTTTGGAAGATTTGTCCGCATCTGATTTTCGGCTGAGTTTACCTCTTGAAACTTCGAGCGATGTTTGAATGAAGTTCGGAGATTCGGTTGTATCCTTGACCTCACTAATCGCTTCGCCCGCGACTGCGCCGCTACCGCCGACGAGTTTAGAGTTCGCCCGCGTGTTAAATTGATTGTTCGTTTTAACGTCTTCACCGCCTAGATTGTAGGCGAGTCCCGCCGCGCGTCTCGCGCTAATGACTTCATCGCGGTTGTAATTGATGACGCAGCGATGCGCGTTTTTACTTAATTGAGAAACGGGAACGAGTTCTAAAATTAAAACCAGCCCGGACCGCATTTGCAAAGTAATCGTCGCCGAAGGCGTTGCTGTGCCGCCGCCATCGCGCGCCGCGACAAAACCTTCGCCCGGATAAATCGTAATCGAGCGGTCGGACTCCCGTGTCGGCGATTGAAAGACGGAGGCGAATTTCGGATTGCCTTCGTGAATGTAATAAATGCCGTCCGAAGCCGGAAACTCCAGGATTGAAACGGCGTTTTGCGCCAGCCCTAAACGGACAATCGTCGGCTGTTTTGGATTGACGGCGACGCTTGCCTCGCCCGACAGAAAATCGGTTTCGGCGGAATTTACAATAGTCACGGCATTAGGTGAATTTACCAAACCCTGATTTTGGACGATTGTTTTGTCGGCTTTCGGCGGCTGAATATTTTTTGCGACAAGGCTTTGCTTGCGTTTCTTGACGGGACGTTTGACCTGCCCCGGCGCGTCCAAAGCGCAGCACAAAAAGAACGCCGTCAGGATTGCGACGATTTTGATTAAATCGAATCTTCGGAGTCGTAGCTCGTTGGAAAATTGTTTCAGAAATTCTTGTTTTTGCATAAAAGTTCACCTCTCACGCGCCGAAAGCGTTATCAAGCGGCGCGAAAAATTAAAATCGAAAAATTGAAAATATATTGTTTACTGCTTTGGCGCGTTAGTGGATGTGCGCGACTGATTCGGCGAATCCGCAGAATCATTCGTCGGCGACTCAACAGTTATTTCAGAGGTATCTGCATCGGCAAGCAAAACAATCGGTGAAGACAATTTGCTGTTCACCGGCTCGACGCGAAAACGTAAAATCGTAAAACCCGTTCGTAAGTTGTTATCATTCCGCGCCGGAGATGCAGGCGCGTCTTTCAAAAGAAACTTGCATTTAAGCTGGACGGCTTCTTCAACGTCCTGCCCGTTCGCTTTGCGCCGCACGCGCCGGATGCCGATGGCTCGCAGAACGTATGGGTCGCGCTCGTCAACCGACAAGTCCTGCAATTCCCACGACGAATTAACGCTTTCAGCCTTTTCCGCCGCAAGCGTGCCGTTTTGTTTTAATCGAGCGGCAAATGAAAGCGATAAATCCGGGTCAACCATCCGCAAAAGTTTGTTGATGTTTGCTTCTCTCGTCGTCTGTTCGACCGCGTAAAGCGATTTCAAAAATTCTTTGACCAAATATTTTTTGTCCGTGTCGTTTGGACGGTCGGGCGTGATTTCTACGGTTTCAGTCGCGCCGTAATCGCGGTTGTTCAATTCGACGACTCTGCCGGAAGTTTTATCAACCACAATGCGGTCGGCGCGGCGCACCGAAAGATAGACGTTCATCACGACGCTCGCCGCGAGAACGAAAAGCAAAATCCCGACGGCGCGGAGCAAGGAAGAAATCGTCAAAACGTCCTCCGGGTCGCGGTTGATTGCCGCCGAAAAATCTAGCGGCGCGATTTCCGTTGTTTGGTGAAAGACCGAAGCATAACCGCCGCCGTCGCTTGTGTGCAGTTCTCCATTTTCGGTAGCTTGGGCGTTAAAATTTGTATTCATAGAAAGTCTTTAAATCAGAGTTAGAATTAAAAAAAGAATTGCTTGGTGTTATCTCAAAAAGGTCTAAGGGCAAAACGAGTGCCAAAGCAAAAGGCGGGAATTTTCAAAAACTTCCGAAAAACGAATCGAAAGAGAGTCAAAAACCGGAGTTGGAAAAGCAAAACGGAAAAATGAAAGCGTGTAATTTCGGCTTGGTGCAAATATGCACCAACAGCAAATTCTCTGAAGCGTTGATAAAATATAGGATTAAGGGGAAGCGAAAATTAGCTTGGTGCAAAAATGCACCAATGGTGCAAAAATTCGCCAGACGCTCAAGCCGAGTTTGAAGCGTTGATTTGCCAAGCGTGCGGAATGTTTGCGGAATTCGCTCCAACGGACAAACCGGCGCGGGCGAAAACTAACTCTTCGGGCGATAGCGCGAGCGCATAAGCACTGCGAATCAAATCGCTCGCGTTCCCGCTCGTTAAATTTGAAAGCTGAGTAACATTCAAGCCGGTGAGTTCCGCTGCCCGCAGAATTTGTTTTTCCGACGCTTCGCGTTTTCGCCACGGCTCGTCGCGCCTGATAAGTCTGCTCGATTTAATGTGCGCCGAAAGCCAAGAGTCGGCAATAGTCAGCGCGTTAGCGCGCGAGCCGCCACAGCCTACGACGTGAAAATCTCCCTTCGCGCAGCCGCGAATTTCAAAACAAACCGACGAAGTTTCGACAATTTCTAAAAAGTCGCCGTCTTCGAGCGGCATATAGAGACACGCTCCCAACGGAACCCAGGCGAAACGCGACGCTCTTTCGATTTCTTCGATGACATCAAAAAAAAGCAGCGCACCTTCGCCGCTCAAAAGCGACGCGCGCAAATTTTCGCGCGCTTTCCACGAGGAGAGGGCGCGGTTAAAATCGGCTTGCTCGTGCAGTGAAATACAGGAAGAAATATTATCGTCGTCGCTTGATTCGCTAATTGCGCCGAGCAAGGTTGCTTGGCGCACGCCGGAAGTTTTAGAACTATCCGCGTCTTTTAATTCGACGATCACAGCATCCTTTTTTCCGGTCGAAACGCTGGGACGCAAAGCGCGTCCGATCATTTGGGGGCCGAGAACGGCGGCTGATGCGTTCGTTGCCGGACGCGCGACGATTACGCCGCTGGTTTGCGGGCAGTCCCAACCTTCGACGAGCAGTTTGGCGTTGACTAGAACTTGCGTTTCGCCAGCCGAAAACGAGCGCATAATTTCTTCATATCTTTCCCGGTTCATCGCGCCCCAAACGGCTTCGGCGTTGATTCCATTGTCATTGAAAGTTGCGGCTAAACTTTGCGCGTGAGCGACATCAACGGCAAAACAAACCGTAGGGCGATTGTGCAAATGTTCAAAATAAGACGAAACCGCGACATCGTTTCGCGCCGAATTATTAACGGTTCGTGAAAGTTCACGCTCGACGAAATCACCGTTTTTGATTTTCAAGCCTGTAAGCGAAGTCGCCGTCTGCGCGTAAAAGCCAAAGGCGGGAACGAGATAGCCCGCTCGCGTGAGCTGCGAGATTGTGTTCCAAACGGCGACCGTGCCGAAATAATCGGGAGATGCGATTGATTCGCCGTCGCCGCGAATGTGCGTCGCCGTAACGCCGATTTGCAAGCGAGCGGAACTGAAATAATCGAGCATTCGCTTGTAGGAACGAGCCGCCGCGTGATGCGCTTCGTCCGCTACGAGAACTGAAAAATAATCGGGCGACACGCGCCGCAATTTTTCTCCGGCGACCGACGCGGCTGTTCCGACGACGAAATCGCCGCTTAAATCGAAACTGCCTTCGCTGATTTTCGACGCTTTCAAGTCGGGGAAAAACTGCCGGGCGCGTTCAATCGTCTGCGCCACAAGTGCGCGACTCGGCACGACGAGCAAAGTTTTCCAACCGAAGCGCGCCGCGACTTCCGCAACAAAAGCTAAAATCAAAACGGTCTTTCCCGCGCCGGTCGGCTGGATGCAGAGCAGGCGACGCGGCAATTCTTGCGATGATTTGTTGCTTGAATCTCTTGTTTCCGCCGCCTGCTTCGCGTATTTGAGAAGGACGCAAAGAGCTTCGGTTTGGTATTCACGAAGTTCGAGTTTCATAAATAAAAAAAGCCGGAAGTTTGTTCTTGAACGCTTTTATGGTAGCGCGCGAAATTTCGCGGTTGTATTTACTTTTTGATTGGCGCGGCAAAAAGAGTCGAGCGAGCGATATTCGCCGTTTGGCGGGTGTCCTGGCTGACGACGATAACGCCGTCGTCCACTTTCACTTTGCCGTTTTCGCCCGCGATGTAACGGCTTCCCGAACGCGCGTCATAAAAAACTTCCTGCGGTTTCGATTCATTCGGCTGTTCGTTGTTCGCGTTTTGAACGGGCGGGTTTTGCGCCGTGATGATTTGGCTCGGCAGGGTTTTTCTTGGAACGGGAACAATAAAATTCGGCACTTGTCCCAGTTCCGGGTCGTAAAGCGAAACGCGAGCCACCGACGCGGAAATGACAGCCGGAAAATTTGCTCTGAAAGAAGCGTTTGCGAAAGTTTGGCGCTCTAGCAGCCAGCGATAAATCTTTAGCCCGCGCCCGACGTAGCCGACAGTTTCCGCGTAAGGCGGGATGCCGCCGAGAGTTTTTTGTCCGCCCGCGTTAATAACTTTACGCCCGTCGCGCAAAGATCTTCCGCTCAAGAAAGCAGACACAGTGCCTTCGCCGGAGTTGTAAGCCGCGAGAATCGAATCAATGCGCCCGCCAAAAAGATTCGATAAATACTTCACATATTTGGCGGCGGCGCGAATTGCCGGAATCGCCTTATACGGGTCGGACAAATCAAAACGCGCGGCGGTCGAAGGAATAAACTGCATCAGTCCGCGGGCGTTTTTCGGACTTTGAAGCCACGGGCGAAAGCGCGTCTCAAGATAGGCAATCGTCCACAAAACATTCGGGTCAACGCCTTCATCGTTTGCTGCTTTCAAGATTTCCCTTTCAAAATAAGCCGCCCGCGACAGCACGTTCAGACGCGAAAATTGCTGTCTGGTCAAAACGGTTTGCGCGTTAGCGGCTGCCTGAAACCCGACGGCAAAAAAAGCGGCGAAAAACAAAAAAAGAGTTGGGCGCAGACGCTTTTGTCGATTGCGTCCGGCGGCGAAATTAAAAATCATTTTCTCCAATTACCTCGAAAAATTTATTAAATTGTAAATCGAATCTCAAAAGATTTGAGTTTTTTGGGACTGCTCAAAAAGCTCAAGCGCAACCTTTGTGCCTCAACCAGCAGACCGGCGCGAAATGGCGATAATTCTTTGACTTCTCCTCATCGGCACGCCTCTTGCACTAAGCCTAAACCGAACCGATGAGCCATCCCGAAAAAAACGGGAAAAGCTCAAAAAAAATACAAATAGATAATTTCGAGGAAAAATGATGAACAGCAAATTAAAAAACTGTGGAACGGTCGTCGTGTGCGCGGCGAGCGGTAAATTTCAAACAAAACTTTCTAGACTAAAAACAAATTACGGTAAGTATGCCAAAGCAAGCCTTCCGGCATTGGCAATTATCGGCGTGAATTTAATTTTGAACCAAAACATTTTCGCGCAAGGTCCGATTTTCTCCGGCGATGCGGGAAATCTATCGAACATCATCCGCGAAGGATTGAAGCTGATGGCGATTTTGCTTTTCTGTCTCGGCGCGGTCGGCGTGGCGTGGGGAATCTTCAACAAAATGACCGGTAAGGAATGGGGCAGTCAGGTATTCGGCGCGATTTTGGCTTTCGCTTTCGGAACGGTCGTCGCCGTGTTCTGGCAAATCGCTCAGGGACGCGCGGTGAGCGTGGACACCAACTTTTAGAAATAAAATGCGAAGACGATTCACACGACCCAACATTTTTCGCCAATTAAAACGCTTCGGCGTTTATCAGGGCGATTGGAAATATATTCTCATTCCGACCGCTGCGGCTTATTTTCTGCCGTTCGCCTTCGGGCTGTGGTTTTATTACGTCCCGCTCGGATTTCCGCTCGGACTTTTCACATTCATCGCCCTTTTGGGGACTTTCAATTTCCTACGGGCAAGCAAGCCGGAATGCTGGCTCAAAAATAAATTCGATGCGACGACTGATAAGTGGGCGGATTTCCGCCCGCCGATTAACGAAGAATTCGGACGCGCCGATTGGGTAACCGGCAAAAAAGGTAAATAAAATATGGACACCGCAAATCTAACGCTGGCGCAAACGCTTTTCGCCGTTTTGGGAAGTTTCTTTTTAGGCGGAATTGGTTTGGCAATCGGATTGAAAATCTTGCCGATTGCTAAAACCCGCCGCAAATTTCCCGCATCCGAAACGGACGAGAAAACTGAAAATAAACCTGCGGGCGAAAATTTAACTCGCACGGGCGGCGGGCGACTTTTTCCGACTGAAGTTTTGGGTTTGGAAGAAAACGTCATCCGCTACCGCGATGGCAGTTTCGCTAAGGCTTATCGCTTTGAACCGGCGAACACGCTTTATGACGACGAGCGGCTGACCGAGCAGCGCGTTGAAGAATTAAAAACGCTGCTCAAATTCGAGAAGCCGGAAAAAACGATTATTCAATTTCGCTTTTCAAGTAAACCCGACGACGGCGCGACGTTGCGAAATCATTTGCGCTCCCGAAACACAGAGAAAAGCGATTCGCTGGCTTCGCTCCTGCAAGCGACGAATCTCGCCGTTTATGAAGAAGCGATAAGAAGCGGCGAGATAAAAACGCAAACCGCGACCGTCTGGATTCGAGTGCCGACAAAACACCTAAACGACAAAAGTATTTTCTCGCGTTTCATTCCCAGCATTTTACGCGAAATAAAATCATCAGGCTTTTTCGCGCTTTTAATTAAACCCGCTATCACGGGCAAAAATGCGCTGGCGCAGGAATTTCTGGCGCGCGAAATAAACGCCGAAAAACACTGCCGCGCGCAGGCGGCGCGAGTTTTTCAGGCGTTTGAAGCGAATTTCCCGAAAGAACTAATTTTGCGCGAGCTAGTCGCGCAGGAAGTTTTCGACGAGATGTTTTCGAGCCACCGCCGCGAACACATCGAAACTCCGCGTCTTCCAAAACAAAAACGAATTGATCTGCGGCGTTATTTGACGGGCGCGAAAGTAGAATGCGCTGAGACGAATTACGTCCGGCACAACAACGCGCTCGCAAGTCTCGTCAGCCTTAAAACCCTGCCGCAAGGATTCGTGACCGCCGATACGATGCGCTATTTGACGGCGACGAGAAATTTGAGATTTCCGCACGAAATCATTGTTGATTTTACGACCGTTGAAAAAATGGCGGCGAAAAAAGATTTGCAGAAACGCATTGACCGCATAGACGGAAGCAAAAACACCTGGTTAGGTTTTCGGCAATTAAAAAAAGATGCCGTCGTGATTAAAGCCGATTTGGAAAATCTGCTCGAACAAGTCGAAGGCGGGAGCGATGAGATTTGTCAGATTCGCCTTAATGTCATCGTTTACGGCGGAAAACCGCACAGTAAAAACGAACTGCTCGCAGCGGTCAAAACGCTCGATGACCGCTGCGACGAATGTATAGCTTCCATTCGGAAAAGAACCGGCGCGGATGCGATTCGTGAAGATGCGGTACGTCAGCGAGCGATTTATCCGCGAATGCTCGCCGGTGAATTATCGCACCGTAAAACCGGACAGGAATTAGTCGAAACCGCCGATTCGGTCATCGCGTTTGTCCCGACCGAAACGAACTGGCGCGGCTCTCCAAGACCGCACAGCATTTTCACGACACCGACGAATGTGATGTTCGGCTTGGATTTATATGACCGTTCGCTAATCAAGTCGCCGACCGTCATCGCTACCGCTGCTTCCGGCGAAGGCAAATCTTTCTTAGCGACGATGCTCATTACTGACATTCGCGCTCATCGCGGGCAGGTAAAGGTGCGCGTGATGGATTATCGGTATTCTTTCAAACCGATTTGCCGACTTTTTAACGGTCGTCATATTGAATTTAATGAGAATGAACCAAAGCCGATTAACATTTGGAATTACCCGGGAATAGAAAACGGAAGACTTCCGACGAAGCGGCAGTTAGCGATGGTTTTGACCGACATATTGATTTTGAGCAAAACGCCGAAAACCGACGCTATTTCGAGCGCGATTGCCGCGACCGTGATTGACGAAGTTTATAAAATGGCGATTGCCAGAAACGGCGTGGGAAGACCAAAGTTTCAGCCGACTTTGGGGCATTTCCTCGACGTGCTGAAAAGCTATCACTGGTCTGAAGCGCAAAAGGCGCGAGCCGACGAGCTTTATTTGAAACTCAACATTTACCGCAAAGACCCGTGGCTCAATGCGCCGACGCATCCCGATTACGACACGAATTCGATGTTCGACGTTTTCGAGCTTTCGACCATCAGCCAATTGGACGAGAAAATCAGAGAATCGGTCGGCTTTCGCATCAGCGCGCAGATTATGCAGGAGATCGGCGAAGAAGACGCTCAGCAGCAGAAAACGCCAATACTTTTTATCTGCGACGAAGTGCGCGAAATCAACAAGCATTTTCCCGCGATTCAGGAATTAATGGCGGAAGCAAGCGTTACAGGTCGAAAGGAAGGACTGGTAACAATTCTTTTTTCACAAGCCTACGAGCATTTTACCGGCACGCCGGAACGCCCGAATGTCTCCGGCATTGACCTTGTAAAAAACTCCGGCGTGAAAATCATCGGGAAACAAATCGGCGGCTTCGAGCGGCTTGCTGACGATTGCGAATTATCCAAAGAAACCATCGCCGCCGTGCGCGCCATTAACAATCAATACGGACGATATACGCAATGGCTAATGGTTGTCGGAAGCGGGAACGACAAAATTATCGAGATGGCGGAAGTTCACGCCTCGCCGACGATGGTATGGGCAAACACGAACGATACGAATGAAGCCAACGCCCGCCGCCTTGTTGAAAGTATTCGACCTGATTTACCGCTCGCTTTTGTTGTTAGTTGGCTCGCTCAGAAATATCCGCGCGGGTTGACGGCGGCGGGACTGATGAATCTGAACGAAGCGGATTTAGCGGAGATTCAAACGGGGGGTGTTATGTGATGCAAACCAAAACTTTAAGTTTTCCGAAACAAATTTTGATGAGTCTTGTGCTGGCTTCGATTCTACTCGGCTTTGATGTAAAACCCGCGAGAGCGCAGTTCACGGTTTTTGACCCAACGCAATATACCTTGCAGGTAGCGAAAAAAATCGAGGAAGCCGCGCGGTGGATTGAAACGATAAATCATTACGTTGCGATGTATGAAAAAGCCGCGCAGCAATATCAAAAAATGGTCGAGAGCGTGACGAATTTGCGCGGCATTTTAGACAAAGTTGACGAGCAGATTACGCGCCATAAACAACTGATTACAACTTATGCCCAGCTTGGAAAACTCATTCGCGGCACATTCGAGTTGAAACGTCGAATCGAAAACACGATAACGAGCCAGATTCAATCGGTCGTCAATATCTCGCGCCGATTGCGAAACGGCATTTTCGATATGGATGCAAATAAACGCGATTTGGACGATTTTCTGCGCCATTCAATCGGGCGAAGGGCGGACGCGGAACTTCAAAATTTGGAACGGCTCGCCAAACTCGATTCGGAATTGGAGCGAATGCTTTACGACCGCGAAATGATTCTGCTCGATTTAGCCAAACTCTACGAGGAGCGCGAAAAAATCGCCGATAAAACCAGAGCGATTGACACGACCGATCCGGCAAATCAGGACGGCGTTCAATCTCTGATTGACCAGATGCTCGCCGTCAATTTACGCATCACGACTGTCGAAGGACAGCTCCGCGAACTTGAAGCGAAGATTCAGGAAAAATTCGTCAAATACGGCATAAAAATCGAGCAGATGACCAAATTCGGCGAGGAAATCCGTCAATCGTCTGAGATGATGACCGGCATCACGCGGGCAAGCGACGAATTTATGCAGGAACTCGAACACTGGGACGTTTGGCGCGAGGAAATCTACGACAATAATTTGCCCTAAATGTTTGCGGCGAAAATAAAAGGTCAAAATTTATGAAAACGATTTACGGAAAATTACTATTTCGATTCGCTTCGGCGGCGATTCTCGCGGGCGTTTTACTCGCGGGCGCGAGCCAGATTCTCGCCCAAGGAACGCGCGTTCAGCGTCCGCCGCGCGTCGAAGGGCAGACCACTGTCGGGACAGTTAACGGTCAGCCCATTACCGGCAACGATTTGATTTTGATGATTGATAACAACTCACCGTTTATGCCGCCGCTCGACGGAAGCCCCGTTCCCGTTTTGCAGCAATTTGAAGCGAAATACCCAGGCGACCCGACTGCAAACCCAACTCCGAATCCGACGACAACGCCGAAGCCGGTTGCGCCGAGTTTCAGCATTCAGATTCAGAATATGATGAAGACGGGGCAGGAATGGCTTTTCAAATCTCTGCTCGATGTCATCATCAAACCGATGATGCCGATGCTGATTTTCTTCGCGTGGATTATCGGCAGCTTCGTTTTAATTGTCGGATTTATGCGGCGGTTTGCCGATAACAAAGGCGTTGATGCCGAAGGTCTGGTTCGTTGGGCAATCCGTTCAATCGTCTTTATGGTTGTCATCGGCGCAAGCCCGTTCGTCATTGACGCGCTGACCGTAACGGGCAAGTTTTTCGCCCGCCCCGTAAAAAGTTTCAATAAAAGTCTGGTCGCCGAGTTTGACGAAAAGATGAAAAAATACGTCAAGGCGACTTTCGCCGTCGAAGACCCGAACGAGCTATTAGCCGAAAAACTTCCGAACGGCGAGCCGGGACTTGTCGGCATAATTACTGACAAAGAATCGAGCGTTAAAGACATCACGGGCGAATTGAACATTTTAGGCTGGAATATGCCGAGAATGTTTACCGTAATGGTCATCGGGCAGAACATCATCAAATTCGGCGGGCTTTTTCTGGCGATTGCCGGATTATTTATCTTAATCGGCTTAAAACTCGCCGCGCCCGTACTTTCGGCTTTCGGTTTCGACGAAAAGTTCGCGGGTCAAATCTTCTACCCTTTCTGCTGGGGCGTAGCGACGTTCTCGCTTGCTTTTCCGATTGTCAAAGAAGTTACTATGTATGTCGCATACGGCATCGGGCTTATCGGACTTTCAATCTATAACGGTGAAACCGCGTTCACGCTCGATCCTCAGACGGCGCAGATTATTACAAGCCGTGCTTATGATCCGGCGAGCAGCGCATTAATTGTAACGCTTCTCTTTTTCGTCTCCAGTCTTTGTTATATTTTAGTTCCGTGGCTCAGTTACCGCGTTTTGCGCGGGCAGGTTTTTGAAGGCGTGTCGCAAATTTCGATGGGCTGGATGCTTTCAACCGTCGGCACGGCGCTCGAAACTTACGGACTTGTCGCCGGAGCAGCCTTGGGTCGCCAAGCCGAAAATACTCAAATTCAGGGAATTTATAATGCCGAGCAAGCGAGCGCGAAAAAAGGTTTGGAAGCCGCCAATGTTTCAACCGATGCCCGGCGAGTATCAAGCGTCGCCGGTGTCGAAGGCGGGCTGGTCAGCAGTCTCGGACAAATCAGAGCCAATCAAGTAACTCAGACTTTAATCACGAACGCGAATAAAACTTTTGGGATTATGAGCAGTCAGGCGGCGACGCGCCGGGAGATTACCAATATGCAGGCGGAAGCACAGGGGCAAAACTCAAGCCGGATTCTCGATATGGCGAAGGAAAACAGCCTTCGCAGTCAGGGAACAAACCAGCAGTTCGGAATAATGAAATATGAAGCGATTCCGGGCGGAAGCCAAATCGCCGGAACAAGCCTGCCGATTAGGAAAGGTGTTGAATTTTACGATTGGAACAGAGGCGAACACATTTTGCAGAAATCAACCGACTCGATGAACAACACGACGACCGACACGACCGGACTGCAAAATGAAAACACGAATTATATTACCCAGCAGAAAATTGACGCTTCAACTAATTATCAAGGCAGCATCAATCAGGCACTCGAAAATCAAGCGGGCGCAACAGTCGGCGCGATAAACGCCGGAACGAACATCGCCGCAAGTTCCGCTAAACAAGGTGCGGGAATAAACATCGGCGGAATAAATCAGTCGGCAGTTATGGAAAAACAGTCGAACCAACTGAATTTTGAAGGTCGCATCGAATCTGCCGCCATCAATCAGAAAGCCGGATCGGAAGCCGCGCATTTGCGGATGATGTCAACGGTCGTTTCCGGCTTTTTCCGCGATATGGATCGCCGTCTCGAAGAAATGAAACCCAAGTATTAAATCTAAGCAAAAGTTCAAACCAATTTTCCCCCGCCGCCAAACAAGCGGCGGGCAATTTCAGTTAGAAGATATTTGAGTTTTTATGGCGAGTCCAAATTACAAGCGCGTCAGTCGCAAAAGATTATGCCGCATTTGCAACAAATCTGATTGGTGCAGTTACACACAAGACGAGAAAATATCGTTTTGCGCCCGCGTCATCGAAGGCTCAACGCGCGTGAGCCGCACGGGTTGGGGCGTGTTTTATCACGAGAAGTCTCTTTTTCCTCTTGAGTCATTTCCCTTCCCGCGCCGACCGCCGCCGAAAAAGGCGGAATTAGCACCGCTCGAAATCAGGGATTTCGCTTACCGAAAATTGATTGAACTTGCGCCTGCAACGAGTTCAAAAGAAATTATTGAGGGACCGAAAGGACTGCGAGCCAGAAAAATTCTCGATTTTGAAAATTATGGCGCGTTGCCCCAAACCCAATCGGAACGACGCGATTTAGCCAGAGAAATCCGCCGTCTTGTAAATCTGAAATTTGCCGATTATGTGAGACGACAAAAATCAGCCACCATTGGGCTTCCGGGCTTCTGGCTTGATAAAAGCGGCAAAGTACAATTATGGCAGGAGAAGGATTATTCGCGTCCTATGATGCTGATTCCATATCGTTCATCGAATGGTTTGATTCAGGCTTGTCAAATTCGATTTATGTGCTGGAATCTCGTTAATGATGCGGTTCGCTACGTTTGGCTTTCTGCCCCTGAAAAAAGCGGGGGACTAAGCTGCGGCTCACCTCTGCATTTCGCCCCATATTCCGCTTTTTGTCCGCCCTTTAAGCCGATTCTCATTACTGAAGGAGCATTAAAATCAGAAACCGTAAAACTTTTTATGAAGGACTACGACGTGCTGGCTAGCGCCGGAATTACAGCCTCGCATAGCGAAATTGTTGTAGCAACCCCATTGCGTGAAATTTTCATTGCCTTTGATTCCGATTATTACGAAAACTTCCACGTTGCGCGAGCCTTTGCCAGATTAATGAATATGATCATAGCCTCAACAAAAACCAGAATTCAAAATCGAATCAAAGTTCTAACTTGGAATCGGAAAATCAAAGGCATTGACGAGGCACTTCTGCAAAACATCGCAATAACACCGCAAACACCTTTTGAATGGTATAAATCCCTCAGCAAAAAATGTCAGATTGAGGTTGCCCAATTTCTTCCAAATCAATTTAGAATCATCGTATAACGTGGCACCTTTCAGTCAAAATGCCAAAGATTTCGCTTGATTTTAAGCAGGTTTGGGGTAATCACTACTTCTTTCACGACGTTATATCAGATAATTTAAGTTTTGTGATATAGTTTGCTTTGTATCAAAGTCGAAAACCAACGAAAACAACGAATTAAATCTTCATAAATGGAGCAAAGCCTAGTAAAAATCGGCACGAATCAGGAAATATCTCAATTTAGTTATTCCGAGCAGGCGCGGGCGTTTGTCCTAAAATCCAACTCGCCCGAAACGCGCCGGACATATGAAGGACACATCAGAGCGTTTTTTCAATTCCACAGCCTCAAACACCCGGTTAATATTTCGGCAATTGACGTTATTCGTTGGCGCGATTCCCTGCTTCGCGGCGGAAGCCGTCCGGCGACCGTCGCCACTAAGCTTTCCGTCGTCCGCTCGTTTTTTGATTACCTGCGCGCAGACGGAATTGTTGAGAAAAATCCGGCTTCGACAAAACTCGTTCCCCCGCCGGAACTCCCTGAAGGGCTTTCGGGGCGTGCCTTAACGCCCAAAGAAGTTAGATATTTACTCGCCGGACCCGATGTTCAAACGGCGACCGGCGCGAGAGATTACGCGCTGATTTTATTGATGTGCCGGACGTTTCTCAGAGTTTCCGAAGCGGCTGGCATTCGCGCTTCGTCATTTCATTGGACTCAAGGGCGGTGGACGCTCAAGGTAAAAGTGAAGGGCGGGCGCGAGCGAACGATCCCCATTCCGCAAGACGTTAAAAAAGCGGTTGACGATTACTTACGGCTTGACGAAGAAAATCGAAGGATGTCGAAAACCGGTGGCAATGACGCATTTGTTTTTCAAGCTGATGTAAGTCGGCGGTATTTCGGCGAGAACAAGCCGCTGACGACCCGGCATATCTGGCATTTGATAAAGAGGTGGGCAGAATTTGCTGGAATCGGAAAAGTAACGCCGCACGATTTACGGCGCACGGCAATTACCCGCGCATTAGACCTCGGACATACTTACCGGCAAGTGCAGAACGGTTCGGGTCATAAGCATATTCAATCCGTCCAAAAGTATGACCACCATCGGCAAAGCCTTGAGGATAATTCAATCAATTTACTTAATTATGATGAAAATACGGACGTTTCAGGCGATTAGCCGATTGAGCTTAATCGCCGTTTCTAAGGCGATTTTTGAATTTCTCCAGCATCTCATTTGAGACCGGCAAGACCTCCGACATTTCCAAAACCCGGTAAACTACGCCTTTATGGTCGCCGGGAAGATGCCTTTTCTCAAGCAGTTTTAAACCAATCAACCATTCTTCGTGTTTATAAAACGTGCGACGGTTTTTGATGCCGATGCGTTTCATCAGTTCCGGCTGAGTGATTTTGCATCGCCCGTTTTCGTCAGCCGATTCAAGCAATGTTTCATAAAGCTCAAACGATTTTCCGCGCAGAAGTTCGTTAACGTCGAATAAATCTTCGATTTCGATTCCCAGTTTCTCGGATAAATCTGCTTTCGTTAATTTATTGGTCGCCGTTGCCGTCGTCTTCACGCTTGAACCGGAAGCGTCTTCACGCTTTCGATTAGCAGGCGTTTGCTCGTTTCGCGCTTTCTCTTGAACCACTTCCCTGCCCTGTTTTTCGAGTGGAGATTGTCGAGCAGTTTCAGTTTCGATTTTATCAGCCTGACTGTCTTCCGTTATATTTGTTGCCGTTTGTTTTTCCTTTTCGACAGGCTGACTTACGCTTTCAGCCGCTTCGTCTGCTTCGGCGCCTCGGTAGAAAGAACGCATCGCATCAGCGCGCGGCGGAACTTGCAACGGCTTGCGCCAAGTCTCCATCGCCTGGTTGTTATCGGTTTCCGTCCGCTTGATTTTAGTCGCCATTTATTTTGCGCCTCCTTTCGATTTCTTTTGCTTACTCTTTGCCTTTTGCCCCGTTCTCTCGATGACGATTTCGGCTAATTTGCGATAATCTTCAGCTCCGCGAGAACGCGGAGCAAACTCAAAAATGGTTTGATTAGATTTTTGCGAATTCAAAATATTGCTGTCGGTTCTAATCGCCGGCAGTACCCGGTCTTCACCGAAGGATTCGATGAGAAGCGCCTTGACCTCGCGCGACAAGTTATATCTGCCGTCAACCATCGTCGGCAGCGCGCCTAAGATATTTGGCTGATAACCAAAGACTTCCTGCATTTCGTTCATCGAATGGAGAATCTGCTCGACTCCTTCATACGACCAAACCTCGGAGCGCACGGGAAGTATAATTTGCTCGGCGAACAGCAGAGCGTTGATGTGCAGCAGGCTCAATGACGCGGGGCAATCGAGAATCGCGTAATCATATTCATCAAGATTTCCAAGCCGCCTTTTCAAAATTTCCTCGCGCCGCCGCTCATACTGCAACGCTTCTTCGGCTTCCGCCGTTTCGCGGTTCGATGGCAGCAAATCCAAATTTTCTCTGACAGTCGCCACCGCCGTTTTGTAATCGAAGCCTTCTTTTAGAACGTGAAACAGCGTCGGCGTCGTTTCCGACACCTGATAGCCTAATCCTTTCGTCGAGTTTCCCTGATGGTCAAGGTCAATCAGCAGAACTCTGTTTCCCTCTAATGCCAAAGCGTGCGCCAAATTTATCGAGGTCGTCGTTTTTCCTACTCCGCCTTTGAAATTCTGTATTTGAATTGTTCGCGCCATATTTTTGTTTTTGTCCAGTTATCACTCTTGTTTGATGTAAATATCTTTGCTGAATTGCTTGCGTGGTAATAATATATAAGTCGCTCTTTATATCTACACAATCACCGCGGCAATGTCAATTACTTCCATCTATGTTGGTATGTAATCATTAATACCTGTTTAATTAGTAAATTCTTTCTTAAGAGTTATGCCTTGATATGAGTATGTGTATGAGTATATGTATGTAGACACTCAAAATTGATAAATACTTGAGGAAAAACAATTATATCAAAAAACAAGCTGATGGTAATTATGTGAAAAAGTTGATTGAAAAAAGACTAAAAATTCAGTGGAAAAATTAAACCTAAAAGAATCGTGCATTGAAAAAATAATTCAAATAATAGATGTTGAAAATAGAAAAATCGAGAATAGGGAACTACTCGGTTTATGTGAGAATCTAGGAAGTATTCTTAAAGGAACAATAGATTCGCATTTTTGTCACGAAATAGCCGAAGTCGCGCTAAACGAATTAGTCAAAAGAAAGTATGCGCGGCAGCTTTTAACGGGCGGAAACCAAGTTGAAAAATTAAACCGGGTTCTCGAACCAATCACAAACAGATTGCCGACTCAAACTTGGCGAAGCAGGCGGCAGTCCGCCTTACAACAATTTTCTACGCCGCCCGCAATCGCGTTTTTACTTGTATATTTACTAAATCCCGGGCAGTCAGAACAGTTGCTCGAACCGTCAGCCGGAACAGGGAGTTTAGCGATTTGGGCAAGCAGTCTGGGTGCTAAAATTTATACTAACGAGATTGACGCCGAGCGCAATTCTTTATTGTCCCTTCTGGGATTCGAGCCGACTTCGTTCGACGCTGAATTTATCAACGATTATCTGCCGCTGGACGCGAGGATTGACTGCGTGTTGATGAATCCGCCGTTTTCAACAAGCGGCGGACGCACTAAAAATAATTCGAGCAAATTCGGATTTCGGCACGTCGAATCAGCCCTCGAAAGACTAAACAAAGGCGGCAAATTCGGCATTATCTTGGGCGAGGCAGGTGGGCTTGACGCGAAAACCGGAAGCGATTTTTGGCGAAAATTGTCGGACAGAATCAAAATCAAATCCATTATCAAAATAAACGGGCGCGAATATTATAAAAACGGCACGACCGTTGATATCAATCTTATTACGGGGAACAAACTCGCCGAAACTCAAAATCAAGATTGGAGCAAAGCGAGCAGTCAAATCATTTCGGTTTCCGCGCGAACGGTCGAGGAAGCGTTCGAGAAATCGCAAGACTCTAATCTCCGCCTGAATCAATAATCCGAAAACGATGAACCCAAATTTGGAACCGTCGCGACCGCTCGCGTCAACGCTCCCTTTGTGCGCTGTTAAAGACAGTTTCGCCGCGACGGTAATTGAAACGAAGCCCGAACGCGAAAGAGCGCAAAAAATTATAAACGAGCCATTGATTTACGCTCCGCATTATTTGATCGGCGGGGCGAAACATCCGGGCTTGATCGTCGAAACTTCGGGTCTTGCTAACGTCGCGCCGCCGCCTATCACTTATCGCCCGCACTTGCCGCAAAATTTGAATCGGGACGGTTTAATTTCCGAGTTTCAATTCGAGCGCGTCATCTACGCCGGACAAGCCCACGCGCAAAGGCTACCGAACGGCGCGCGAGCCGGAATCAGCATCGGCGACGGAACGGGAACCGGGAAAACTTCGACGCTCGCCGGAATCGTTTTAGACAACTGGTTTCAGGACAGGAGAAAGACGGTTTGGTTTTCCGTCAAAGCCGATTTAATCGAAGCCGTGCGTGAGGAGTTCGAGCGACTTGGCTTTCGTATTCCAATCAAACTAATCAACGAATTCACGCCCGAACAAAATATCTTGATGCGCGAAGGCATCATTTTTTGCACCTACAAATCGCTGATAGCCAAATCGAAAAACGGCAAGCGTCGCGTTGACCAATTAATGCGCTGGCTCGGCGACGAAGGCTTGGAAATTTTTGACGAAGGACACAAAGCTAAACACGCTTTCGCCGACGAGAGCGGCAAAGCGACGCAAACCGGGCAAGCCGTTTTGGAAATTCAAGACCCTGTAAAATACCCAGAAATTCGCGTGGTTTATTCTTCAGCAACCGCCGCAAGCGAAGTCAAGCATCTGGCATATCAAATTCGCCTTGGGCTTTGGGGTGAAGGCACGAGTTTTCCGCTCGGTTTCACGCAGTTCGCTGAGGAAATCGAAGCGGGCGGAGTCGGTGCTATGGAAATGGTCTGCCGCGATCTAAAAGCGTTGGGCAGATATTTCTGCGGCAATTTAAGTTTCGGCGTTGACCCTGATTCTGGCCTGGCGGTCGAATACCGCGAAGTTACTCATTACCTGACAATGCGGCAACGCGAGATGTATGACAATATGGCGCGCGCGTGGCAGGAAGTTTTGAAAAACTTTACGCGCGCCCTCGAGATTACTAATTCAAGCCGGATTTCGCGGCGTTATGTCGTAGGTCAATTTTGGGCGGAACATCAACGCTGTTTTCGCAATTTGATAACGGCTTTCAAAGTTCCGACTTTAATTCGTGAAATTGAGAATGCGCTTTCAGCAAAGCAGTCAATCGTCGTTTCGATTACCGGCACGGGAGAAGCGCAAACGAAAAAGCAAATGATGCGCGCAGCAGATCAAGAAGAAGCGATTGACGATCTTGATTTCAGCCCGCGCGAAACGCTCTCGCGGCTCGTCGAAAGCTGCTTTCCAGTCAAATGTTATCAGGAGCAGACCGACCTGCACAGCGGCTCGATTGTTTATATTCCGATTTTAGATGAAACGGGCGGACATCTCGAAAGCCGCGCGGCACTGGAACTGAAAAGAGAATTGCTAGACCGGCTATCCTTGCTTGAAATTCCCGAACATCCGCTTGACCAGCTCGTTAATTATTTCGGCACGGAAAACGTCGCCGAGATGACGGGACGCAAAAAACGGCTGATTCGTACCCTAAGCGGAAAACTCGAATACCGCGCCCGCCAAATTCCGGGCGTTCCGAATCGGCTCATCAATCTGCACGAAAAGAACTGTTTTCAAAACAAAGACAAACGCATTGCCATAATGTCGGAAGTCGCGTCCACCGGCGACTCTCTTCACGCGAGCCGGAAAGTGCGTAATCAAGACCGCAGGCTGCACATCGCCGCCGAACTGAAATGGTCGGCGGACAAACAGGTGCAGGATTTCGGGCGCACGCATCGCACCGGACAAGTCGCGCCTCCGATTTATCTGTTGGTGTTCACCGAACTCGGAGGAGAGAAAAGATTTTCAGCGACGATTGCCCGGAGACTGGCGAATATGGGCGCATTAACGAAAGGCGACCGCCGAGCGGAAAAAGCGGGGAATTTAGACAAATACAATCTCGAATCGAAAGAAGGCAGAGCCGCGCTGAACGTCGTTTACAACAGAATCTTAAACGGCGAACCAATTATCGGCTTAGACGACGCAAAGCAAACTCTCGATGATATGGGACTGCTCAATAAATCAGTCGACGGCGACGAAATCAAGGAAAGCGAGAAAACCAATATCCCGCGCTTTTTGAATCGCCTTCTTTCGCTCGAAGTTGATCGTCAAAACGCGCTGTTCGACTACTTTTATCAGACATTTCTTGAAACCATCGAACACCTCAAAGCGAAAGGCAAAATTGACGACGGAATGGAAGATTTAAAAGCCGTGTCAGTCAAGATTGCAGAGCCGCCGCAAATTCTTCACACCGACGCGCTCACGGGAGCGCAAACCGTATATTACAAACTCGATACGACCGTTCCGACGCGCCCTGCATTGTTCGATGAAATCTCGCTTTACGACGGCGTGTATTTTTACGAGCATCGCTCAAGCGGCGCGTTCGTCGCCGTTCGCGCCACGTTGCCGCATACAAACCCGGAAACCGGCGAACGCTCGCAAATGTTTTCGGTCAGCCATCCGGCGGGCTACAACATTTTTTACATCAAGGAAAGCGAACTCGCCGCGCGTTATAAAATCGTCACGAAAAACCGCGCTCGTAATTGGTGGAAAGAAGAAGAAAGTAAGATTCCGCTTGTCGAGCAGAAGACGGTTCATCTTTTGAGCGGTGCGCTGCTGCCCGTCTGGAAATATCTGAAGCAACTGCAGCAGAAGGGCTTAAACATCGTTCGCACGACGGCGGACGACGGCACGCGGCTTGTCGGCGTGAACATCGCGCAGGATTCAATCGGCGAGATTCGCCGCACGTTCGGGCTTTGGAAAAACACGGCGGCAAACGCCGAAGAAATCCTTCGCAGCGTAAGGGAAGAAAACGAAACCGTCGAACTTTTGGGCGAAATAAAAATTCGCAAAACCAGATTTCAAGGCGGACAAGTCGTCGAAGTAATTCCTTCGACTTACGAGCAAATCCGCGAGTTGCGCGCGAGCGGCTTAATCAACATCATTCAAAACTCAAAACAACGCTTTTACGTTTCCGAAGACGAAGCGGCGGCTTCTGAAGCACTTGGCAAAGTTTTGAAAATGCATCCGCCGCTGCACCTGATTGAAAGTGAAACGGCAGAAGATTTGTTGATGAATTCACCGCCTGATTCGGAGCAAGTGAGAAGCGAGATCGTCGAACTTCCTGCGTGGCTGATTGAACCGCCCGCAGAGGAAGTTCGCAGAATAGCCTTCGCCGGGTAAAAGATTTTCAAGATTTAATTTCAAAAAAGCTATGATTTTTAACAGTATTTTGCTCGAAAGAGCGTATTTGCAAACGAGAAAGAGCGTCCTGCCGACCTTTGGCGCGAAAATGAGAATGCGAAGGCGTAACGCGCTCGACAAAGCCTATCGGCTGTTGCAAACCAACCCATTTATTCATTACGAAAATGGCAAATTGCTTCTGCTTTCCGAATCCAAAACGGAGAATGGCGAAGCGAAGTTTTACGAAACTTCTGCTGACGAATGTCGCCTGATCGAACCGGGCGATTTTTTGTGCCACGCCTTCTGGGAAGGCTTTCCGTGCTGGCATCGGGCGGCGTTTGAAATCGTCGAGAAATATTTTGAAATTGCCGAAACGCCCGATTCGGAAAAAGCAATTCAAAGTGTGTCCATCGTGAACACTTTGTCGCCGTCGTGAACAGTAAAATGCTTCGTTCGCCATCGAGTATCAACAGTCTCAAATGCCGTAAGTCGCCGTTTTATCAGGATTAAACTAACATTCAGCTCTCGCGGCACGCGGATTGAAATAAGAAAAGCACAAACCTTTTTTCAAGAGAGACAAAACGATGATGAACGAAGCGAATAAAAAGAGCGCAGAATTATGCGGTAAAACTTTAGTAACCGAACTCGAACAAAAAATCGAGCGATACAGTCGTGTGTCGCACTATGTTTTGATTACAGGCGAGCGCGGCACGGGAAAAACGACATTAGCGAAAAAACTTCACGAGCTAAGCGCGCGCGCTCCAAAAGAATTCGTCAACTTAAATTGTGCCGCGTTGACGGCGGAACTGCTTGAAGCCGAATTGTTCGGTTACGAGAAAGGCGCGTTCACGGGCGCGACCGCGCCGAAAGCCGGGCTTTTTGAAATCGCGTCGGGCGGCACGATTTTTCTCGACGAAATCGGCGAGTTGCCCATAAGTTTGCAGGCAAAACTGCTCAAGGCGGTTGAAGAAAAACGAATCCGCCGCGTCGGAAGCAACAATGAAAAAACGATTGACGCGCGAATCATCGCCGCTACTTCGCAGAATCTAAAACAGATGATCACCGAAGGGCGTTTTCGCGCCGACCTTTACGACCGACTCAATATTCTCAATCTCGAAACAGTTCCGCTCAGGCATCAGAAAGAGAAAATCAAAAATCTGCTGCTCGATAGATTAAACGCCGAGCAATTCGCCGTCGGTCGCGTCGCGCCGTTTGAAATCTCAAGCGATGCCGTGCGCGTTCTCGAAGATTACGATTGGGGCGGAAACTTTCGGGAACTTTTGAATTTCGCCACGCGGCTTGCCGTCGAGTGTCTTGACGACGCGGTTATTACGGCGGAAAACGTCCGAAAAGTGTTGGAGCGCGAGCAAGGCAATAAAATCATCGCGGAATTAAATTCGGCAGATCTGTCGAATGACGTTACCGGCAAAATATTCGATAAATTTTCGATAACGAACAATTTAGTGACGGTAACTTTCGACCCGAAATCCGATGACCTCGACACGATTTACTTGAAAGCTGCGGGCAACGTCATTAGGCACATCGTTACCGAGCATAACGGCAATATGAGAAGCGCGGCATCGGCGATGGGCATAAATCATTCAACGATTTCCCGCATTTTGGAAAAATTCAACCGAACATACGATCAAAAGCCGTTTCACACGCGCCGCAAGAGAAGGAACGCGCGTTCCGCCGCAACAGCCGTCGCTGCGTAAAACCAGCAAAGCGAAAGTTTTGTTGACATTGCTATTGGGGCGCAGGGAGAATTAAATTCAAACCTAAAATTTATGAGCGAAATCGAAAATACAAAAAAAGCTGCCGGCAAGGACGAAGATTGGGCAATACTACCGTTCGACGAAACGGAAGACGACGCGCGCTGGGCGAAGCTCTCGCAGGAGATGGATGAGTTGATCGAAAAAACCGAAAGCACCGAAAAACTGACCGGAACGATTTTAATGGAAGAAGATTTGAGCCGGTTCGTGTCCGAAAAATCTCAAATCGAAAAGGATGAATCGGCTGATGACGAATTGTTCTAAAAAATCTTTCGCAGAATAAAACAGAAAAAACTAAAGCTGGACGAAAAACTTTTCTTCCGGCTTTTTTTATGAGCATAGATACTGGTTTAGAATCATCGTGTTTATTTTATTCCAGACGGCGCAACTTAATTTATGAGTCGTTAATACTGACATAACGTATTTTCTTTCATCTGCCGAAGGGTCAAACACGAGACTGTTTTCATAAATTTCTTCCTTCCAATATATTTCGTTTATCAAATCAACGAGTTCCGAAGTCGGACGCTTTCTTAATGGAAATTCAAGAGTTGCAATGATGTTTTCGGCGCAATCAATTTTATGTTGTTTTCGATTCATAATTTTTAGTGTGGACAGAAATCCATACTGATATTGTATTTATTTCTGCCGTTCACCGTCAGTTCGATTAACGAGATTTTTATGAAAAACGAAAAGAAATTTTTATATGCGCTAACCAGAAGAGAAGCGAATGCCGCGCAGGACGCGTGCAACCGGATAACTGCTGATTTGCCGGAAAATCTGGGCATCACAAACCGGCAGTTTGATGCGTGCGACGACGCGGCACACGCTTTGGCGTATCCGGCGATTGCGGCGGATAAAAAAGTTTTGGTTTTGACTGTGCTTGAGCTTGACGAGCTTTTTAAATGTTTTATGAACGGATACGGCGACGGCGATTTCGTTGAATCTTATTGCCAGACCGCCGCCTCGAAAGCGGCTTTCGCGCGAGTCCAGAAAAAACTGCGCGAGTTGTGGTTGGAAAAAAATTAGCGGCGGATAATCGGCGCGGAGAGAAAAACAAAAAAATGCAAATTTTAACGAGCGGTTCATTCATCAATCTCGATAACGGAGAAAAAGTCGAACAACTGATTTTCACGGCAAAAGCCATCGCCGATTCCGCCGTCCAGACCGAAGGTTTTGCGAGCAGCGAGGAAAATAACAAACGGCTTGCGCTCGAAATCTGGCAGGGCGCGGAATATATGACGCGCGAACACGAACAGGCGCGAATCCAAAATCTTTTTGTCGGCAATTTTCTCGAACGATTGCGCGAAATCGCGCCTGAGCCTGTGCAAACGTCGAACGCCTTGCCGGAAATTGCCGTGAGTCCGACGGCGGAAGTTTCGACGGTTGAAACAAACAATTCTAAAGATGAATTTTTAGGTTTCGTTACCGGCACGGCAGAAAACGAGATTCAGGAAATCGTCGCTAATGATGATGCCGTTGCGGAAAACGTAGAGCCGACAAACTCGGTCGAAATTTTTACGCCGAGAGATGAAAAGACTGAGAGCGTCGAGGGCGAGAATTTTGAATCCGAAACGGCAGAATCGTTTGAAAGCGTGGCGAGCGAAACAACCGAAGCCGAAATAGTAGAGCCGGAAAGCGATAACACGATTGATTCGGAGCAGAAAACTGAAACTTCGATTGCCGGATTTTCTCAAACCGTCAAAACGGAAAAATCGGCGGTTCGCAAGATTACGCTGCCGGAAAAAGAACCTTATCGCTTCGACGATTGCACCGTGACGGCGACGATTCAACTGCTTCCCGTTGAAGCCGGAATCAGGCGTGCTGTGTTGAGCGTCCGAACGCACGATTTCGCGCCGCAGATTTCCATCGTCGAACTAAACGATGCGCTGGCAAAGCCGGAGAATTTTAGCCCCGCGCTTGAAAAAGCGTTCGAGAAGTATAAAACCGATTTGCCCGTCAAAGTGATGGACAAAATGAAACGGGAAAAATCGGCAGGCAAAAAGCAGCAAAACAAAACGGCGCAGGAGGCGAAAACGAGTTTATCAGTTTCAAATCAGTCTGCCGAAAACCAAGCCAAACCCGAGGCGGAAGCGACTGAAATTAGCGTCGAAAAATCGGAGAACAACCAAACCGCAATGCCCGTCGCTTCTCAAACAATTTCGGCACAAACACCGGCAACGACCGCGAGCCCCAGCAAATTGAGCAGCAAAACGAGCAAACCGGAAGATAGCGCACAAGGAAATCTTTTCGGTTTCTAAGATGCGAACCCAAAAAAGCAAAAATTATGGAACAGAACGAACAATTACCGGAAAACGTCGCGGGCGATGCTTCCGTTGAAAACGACACGGCGGAAACGGTTGCTGAAGAAACCGCCGCGTCCGTCGAGGAAAACTCCGCTGACATTGCAGAAAATAAGGAGTCGCCGGTCGTTACGGATTCGCAGGCGACGATTAAAATTGAAGGTCAGGAATTTGAACTCGAAGCCGTGTTAACGCAGGACGACAAACTGCTCAAAACCGTTTTGCAGCCGCATTTCGCTTCCGTAGAAAACGCCAATATTACGCGCGATGTCAAAGAAGGCAAGCTCATCGTTACAATCGTCAAAAAAGCGCAGCACAAAGGCGCGTAGAAAGCGCTCGCTAATTGAGGCGCAAACGCCCTTCGAGATTTTGTGCGGAGAGCCGGAGCGAATCAATCCGGCGATACTTCTGGCGGAAGAAATTATGCGTCAGCAGTTAGGCGAGACGATTGATTTTGATGACATCAGACGGGTTGAAGAAACCATTAACGCGAGCCGCTTTGAGATCGGGCGCGTAGAAATGCAATTCGTTTCGCTCGTTAAAACGCCTGCTTTCGCCGGCACAAAAATTCCCGTCGGTTTTTGAGGCGCGAAAAAATTTGTATGTCGGCAAGTCTAGCGGAAACGGCAGAATCTGGTTTTGAAATCGAATGGAACTCGCGCGCCCCTTTTTTCGGCGAAAAGCTGTATCAAGCTATCGAATATCTCGGCTTTCGAGCGAGAAATCATAATGCGATTTCGGCGTGTGAAACAATCGAAAAGTTGGTTGCCGAACAGCAGAAATACCAACTTTTTAAAAAGTTCTTTCCCGACGAGTGGAACAACTCACGCGCCAGCTTTTTCAAAACCGGATATTACGAAAATTACAGCGAGCGCACAAACGAATTTTTTCGGCTCGTTCACGAAAAACTTTTCCCCGTCCTTTCCGGCTGGAACGAAGACGAGGAAGCGGAGTTGGAAAACTTTTACATTTTCTCGTTCAACATTGATTTATGCTGCGAGGAAATCGAGTATGAATATCTGCGCGTCTCTTATGTTTTCGCGCTTATTTTCTTTTTCCGCGATGATGAAATCTGGGAATTTCTCGCCGCTAATTACAATATCAGCCGGGAAGATTTCCCCGCAGTCAACAATCTTCCGCACGACAATCTCTGGCGCATCGAAAAAAAGGGAAAAACCGCGCTTTACGTCAATCTGTTCGAGATAATTGACCATTCCACCCAGAATCTCTGGCTCGACACGATGAACTGTCGCGGCGGCGAATGTTTCGCTTGGGAAGAAGATACGATTTATTTCCTGACGGAAACATACAAAGAATCGCAACGTCTTCTCGAACAAACCATGCTGCTCGACGAGATGATTGCCGCCCGTCCGAAAGAAGTTTTGCTCGATTTAATCTCGCTCTGGAACGACGGACAACTTCCTCAGAAAGAAAAAGGGCGGCGAACAAAGCGCGAAAATTAAATTGTTAGAAGTTATTTCAAAATTCGATTAACGGACAACATAATACAAGCCAACACGCAAAACGCTTTATAACGATGAAGTCCACGCTCATATCTAACAACCAATCGACGACAATTGTCGAACCAGGCAAAGCACCGTTCGACGCGCCACCGCTCGGCGTAACTTGCCGAAGAAAAACGCGGCGGTTGTCCGCGCTTTCTGCGCCGTTTGTATTTGCGCGTCGGAATGCACGTTTTGATGCCGCGTGCCGTCAACTCGCGCCTGAAGGCGGCACTGTCAAAACCTTTATCGGCAATCAACTCCGTCATTCTGGTTCTGGCTCGTCCGCGCTTTTGTTTCTTGATGGCGACGGTTGCCAACGTGCGACTCGCGAGGCTGACTTCGTGTGGTTGGGCGCTTTCGCACAAAATGCCAATTGGAAGTCCGTTGCCATCAGCCACCAGCATTACTTTGCTGCCTTTGCCCATCTTGGTGCGTCCGACTCCATCACCCCCTTTTTTGACGGCACAAACGAGCCGTCCAGAAAAGCCGCCGCCCATTCGATTTTGCCGTCGTGGTCGAGCGAGGCGAGCAATGCCCGCCAAACCGAGTCCCAAACACCGGCTTGCGACCATTCATCAAACCGGCGCCAGCACGTTGTCGGCGAACCGTATTCGCTTGGCAAATCAGCCCACGCCACACCGGTTTTCAGAACGTATAAAATGCCGTTCAAACATTTGCGGTTATCGGTACGCGGGCGTCCGCGTCCCGGTCTTTTTTGTGGCAAAAGCGGTTCAAGCACTCGCCATTGCGCGTCGGTCAAATCGTGTCGGCTCATAATGCCAACTATTTTGACTCAAATTAAATGAATTTTGAAATAACTTCTAGGAAATAAATTATGGATAATAAGCCGCGCCTCATCGCGCCGCCCGATGCCGCCGGAGCTTTATATTTTCTGCCCGGTCAATTTCTTTTCAAACGCATCGAGAATGGGCGCGAAGTCGCTAAAGCATTATCGAGTGAGCAAATCGCTCGCGCGTTTCGGGAATATCGAACCGATACGGGATGGGTTGAGCGGCGAATCCTGCGTTACCGCGAACAGCCGGAGGCAAACTTCCTGCTTTCGTATGAACCGGCGCGGGTAAGAACGATTTTTGTCGAAACTTCAAACGGGGAAGTGCGGGAAATTGATGTGCCGCTGCCTACATTGGTTTTGCTCGGCAAAGGACGCGAGTTTTATCTTTGGGCGGCGAAAGGCAAAAGAATTACGCCTAAATCTCGCCTGTCGCTTGCGCCTCTGCCGAATCTCGGCGGCGAGTGGCAGGGCAAAATTTGTTTCGGTAAAAACGAAGTTCCCGAATGCCGCTTCGATACGATTGACCGCGTTTGGAATTTGATTTTCGACGCGCCTTTTAACGCCGACCACGCCGGCGGCAAAAGTCATTCTGAGCCGAAAGACGTGCGGCGTTTGCTGTTCGCGCTGGCGCAAAGAAAAGCCCGGAGCTTTCCCGCGCAAGAGTTTTTAGAAACGAATACGACCATTGAACAGCTTTGGGCGCGAGCCACCGGCGACAACTCTCATCGCTATTTTTAGACAGCAGATTTCAACTCCCTGTCGGATTTATGAACGAACAATCCAATAATTTAATCGCGCTGCCGAAATTTGTCGAACACAAAATCGCGTCGGCTGAAACTGAATCGGTCACGGCGGTGATGTATGAATATCTGATGGCGGCGGGCGGAGTTTTCATTCGCGCAAAGCGCCGCGAATTTACTGCTTGCCTGCCGCTTTGCGAAAAGAAAATTAACGGGCTACCGGAAATAAAGAGCGGCATCGTTTGGCACAAGCCGAAAATCAACCAATCTTTGTGGCAGCACATCTTGGAACACGCGCGGGCGAACAGCGGCGATGCGGGAGATTTTCGGGAAGACGTTTACGTCGTTTACTGGAATGAAAACGCGGGCGATTGGTCGTGGAAATCAATCAGCCGGACGCGCGAGTTTGCCTCGACGCTCGCCGAAGACACGCTCGAAGAATACAGAGACGGGTGCATCGAACTGCATACTCATCCGCCGGGCGTGATTCATTTCAGCACTGCTGACGACCGCGACGAGCGCGGCAAATTTCGCATTTTCGGAATTTTGATTGATGTGCATAGTGAAACGCCGAAAATTCGTTTCCGCTGCGGCATCTATGATTTTTTCGCGCCCATCCCGGCGACTTACGTTTCCGAAATCCCCACCGAAATAATTGATTTGAACGCTGTCGAAACGCGCTTGAGGAAAATTCTGCAATGACGATTGACACGAGCTTTGCCCGCGCCGCGCTGGTTTTGCCGAAAGAATTTAATAAGCTGAGTTTCTATATCATCGGCGCGGGCGGAACAGGTTCGTTTGCTGCGTTGAACATCGCGCGGCTCTGTTTTGAAATGCGCGAGCGAGGCAAAGTGGTTGAGCTTACTATCATTGACCCCGACCGCGTGGAGGCGAACAACATTCCGCGCAGTAATTTTTGCGCGGCGGAAATCGGCAGGTTCAAAGCTCAAACTCTTGCCGAACGAATCAGTCAGGCGTGGGGCTTGGAAGTCGGTTATTCTAACGAGCGATTCGATTACGAAAAACACGTCAAGCCTTACTGCGGCGGTTTTCAGCAAACGAGCGTTTTCATCGGCTGCGTGGACAATCATCTGGCGCGACGCGAGATTCATCGGGCATTACAAAAATGCGAGCCGTATTACGCCACCGATGCCCCAAACACTTGGTGGGTTGACGGAGGCAACGGGAAATTTTCCGGGCAGGTTTTAATCGGCTCGACAACAAAAATCGAAGATGCGAGCGATTATTTTACGACCGCGACTATTTGCCGAAAATTACCCGCGCCTTCGATTTTTCATCCCGAATTGCTTGAGCCGGAAAACGCTGGAAACCCGCGCCCGCGCGAGTTCACGGAACGCGCCGCATCTTGCCCGGAACTCGTTCGACTTGGAGAGCAGAGCCTGAACATCAACAGCCGCGTCGCCGTCGAAATCGGCGAGATGCTGGCTGCCCTTTTACTGACCAATTCGCTTCGTAGATTCGCTTCGTATTTCGACCTTGAATCAGGGACGAGCCGCTCGCTTTACTGCACCTCGGAAACAATCGAGAAGGCGCTGATTGAAGCAGCGCGAAACGTCCCCTTTCCCAAAAAGAGAAAACGCAAAAAATCAAATGGAACAAAACCAGCGGTGGATTTTTACGCGAGATGAAATTTACCGGAAATTCGTCGCGGCGCTCGAACACAAACAGCCGCTTCCGCCCGCCGGCTGGTGCGCGTCGCAACTTGACGAAGAGCTTTGGCGCGCAACGAGAGGATTCGAGCCGGACGTATATTTAAGACAGCAGAATGCGCTCGATACTTGTTTCTTTTACCTGGTTGATTTTGCCCTGCGGATGCCGGAGCGGGTCAATCTCAGCGAGAGAAATAACCGCGCGAAAGAGATGTGCGAAGACCTGGCTTTGGAAGTCGAAAATATAATGCTTCGACCGGATGAAGTAATCAAACGGCACGGAAAGTTGAAACTCTGGCTGAAGGCGATTTTATCAGTGCAGACCTGTTTGATTTATACGGGAGAAACCGACAGGTACAATGCTGAACAAGACGCTTTAAGGCGCACCGCGAGACTCGCTCCGCCGAAAGCCAACCGAACTTCCGGCGCATCAGCAGGCGATAAGAAATGGCAGTCCGATTTAGCAAAGAATATTTTCCAGAAGGCGTTTAGAAATTCTTCCGCAAAACCAGCCGCAGAATCGTCCGAGCAACCGAGCTTATTTTGATTGCCTGCCGCGCAAATAAAAACTTGGAAAATAAAAATGATGGAATTATTGACGCCGGAGTTGCGCGAGAAACTGCCAAAACTTTACGAGCAAGAGGGAACTGACGACCCCGTTGTTCACCTTAAATTTTTCTTTCCCGCCGCCGATTGGACGTGGTTCGCCACCGAAGGACAGGCGGAAGGCGATGACTTTACTTTTTTCGGTTACGTCATCGGTTTCGCAAGCGAATGGGGCTATTTCAGTTTGCGCGAATTGCAAGAGATTAACATCCATCATTTAACGGTCGAGCGAGATTTGGATTTTCAGGCGGCGAAAATGAGCGTTTGCTTGAAACGCTGCAAAGAGGAACGCGGCGCGACGGTTGATAGGTTTTGATCCGGCACAAAAACCAGCGCTTTTGAACGTATACTCTTACATAATTCTAACTGCAAAACTGAAAAAAAGCGGTTGGCAAATTTCGCAAAAATCAATTCAATTTGATCTGAAAACTTATGAACGCCAATCAAATTTCTGAACAGAGTGCGACGACATCCGCGCCCATAGCGGCGAACGGATTTGCATCCGCGATTCTCCAAAATTTTTTCAGCAAAGAAACAGCGATGAACGATGAGAAAATTTCCGAAAGCGTTTCGGCGACGGCTACTGACACAAATGAAAACTCGGAAACCGTCAGCAAAATTTTAACCAGACTCGAAAATAAAAAAGAGCAGGCGGCAGTCAATCTCGGCATCGGCGCAAACGAAGTCGAAACGATGCCGTTCGATTTGTCGCAGCTCGAAACCGAAGGCATTTTTCTGAACATTGATTGCAGCGGTTTCGGTGCATTACAGCGACAGCTCGATTGGAAAACTTTGGGCGTTGAATTGCCCGCCGAAACGTCCGTGAGTGTTAGCCCGCCGCGTGCCGGACTTCTGCCCGACATCTATCGCAAAAAATTGCTGCGCGGCGCGGCGCAGGCGCACAACGCGCTTAACAAATACAGTTTTCGTTTCACCCTTTGCGAAACAGTTTGGGGAACAAGCGAATACAAATGGATTCCGTGGAACGCCTTTGAGTATTTCGAGTCGGAATATAAAGCCGCCTGCGAAACTTTGAGCCGCGCTAAAGCCGAAGTGCTGGCGAATTACGACGAAATCCTGATTACGCTCAGAGCGAGCTTTACCAAACTCGCCGAAGATTCCGCGCAACGCCTCGAAGCGACAAATGCCACGCCATTTAACCGTGAGGAATTCGTCACAAACGTTGTCGCCAGAGCGATGGGAATGATTCCGACGCGGGAGATGATTCGGGACGGAATGACGATTTCGATGAAGCCGAAAGTCATCGTGTTGGGTTCGGAAATGCTCGCCGAACAGAAGCGCGGTCGTGAATTGAATTTGGAGACGACGCGCATCGAAGCCGAAACGCGAGCTGTCAATCTCGAACTCGACACGAAAACGCGAATCGAACAGATGAAGCTAGTCGAGTTCGAGATTGACCAGCGGCGCGAGCAGGAAGTCAAAGAACGCATCCGGCAGATGAAAATCGAAGCGGCGCAAAAAGAAGCCGCCGAAGCCGTGTCGCCGATTCGGGAAGGCTTGAATCAAATTACCGCGAAAATTTACGAAGCCGCCGAGGAGATGGCGGCAAAGATGCAAACCGCCGATTTCGTTCCCGGAAGTTTGGCAAAACGCGCCCGACAGATGTGCGAGTGGTATGAGCTGATGAACTTCACACGAGATAAATCGCTCGAAGAAGTTTTGCAGCGTCTTCAAAACGCCGCCGCGCAAGACGCGAAATTGCGCTCGCCCGCCGAGATGCAGTCTGCGTTAAACGACGTGCTGCGGGCGACGACCATCAACACGAAACGCCTGCTCGACGAAGACCGACTTTCCGCGCTCGAACTGTAAATTTTTAAGTTTTCTCTGATTTTCTTCCGTTATGCCACAAATCGTTCGCGCCGAATTTTTGAGTTATTACAACTCGCGCCGCAACAGCGACAAACTCTTCAACGTCTTTGTGATTGAAGACGACGGCGGCACGTTTCGCGCTGTCAGCGAATACGGCAGACGCGGAACGAATCTCGTGCGCGACGTGCTTTGCACAAGAGCAACCCGCGATTTTGCGATGAGCAAATTGCGGCAGAAACTCAACGCCAAACGCAATCACCGCGAAACGCCTTACACTGACGAGCCGTTCGGCTACAATTACAGCCAAATCGCCCGCGAATATGATTACGGCAATCGGATGACCGAAAGCAGTCAAATAAATTCAAATCAGGCGAACGGGCAATCTGTAAATATGGAAAACTCGCGTGCGGCGAAGGCAAAAGTTATTGCGTTTCCAGTTGAGAAAAATGAAATCCCGCGAACCGAGCCAAAACCGGCTGGAATCTTTAATCAGAAACAGTTCGATTCTTTGGAAATATAAGCAGATTAACGGTTGAATTGATGTGGGGAAAACCGATTACACGCAACTCCAAGTTCACCAAAGACCGTTTAACAAAGTCGCCGTTTTGCCCTCACATCCGATGATTTGTTCGGTGCGGCATAAACATAAAAAGCTGCTTCATTGCCTGTAAAATGTCTCGAAAGTTGAGAGCTTATCTTCGACGACCTGCGAGATGCCGGAGGCAAAGTTTGGGTCATTTAGATTTATATCCAAAAACTGCTTTAATAAATTTTCGGGTGAGGTTGTATAACCGTTACGAAGCAGGGCATTGTATCGCGGAATAAACTTTTGCGGGTCGCGGCTGTAAAGTTCGTAGTATTTTAACGCCAAAAGTTTGGCGACTACATAATTGTGACTGAATAAAGGCGTGTTGTAATAGCCGTTAATCAAACTCCAGTAGCCGTCGAGTTCGCGGTGTTTTTCGTACCAAATCGAGTAACGCGAACCTGTCTGCCGCATCAACTTATCTAAATCATCGGCGTTTCTTATTTGATTTTGCTCAACTCCGTTGTAAATTCTTTGTTCGAGATCGGCGAAGGTTACAGCGTCATAGATTTTCAGCGTCCGGTCTAAAAACTGTTCGCGGAAAAATTCGCGCCGCGCCGCGTCTTTCTCATTTCGATAGAGATAATCGGCAATCAACATTTCATTGAAAATTGCGAATGATTCAGAAAAGTATGCGGGTCCTCTGACGTAAATATACGGCACTCGGTTGTTTCGCATCATATCGCCCTGCACGGCGTGTCCTGCTTCGTGCGCCAGTGTGATTAAATCTATGTAATAACCTTCGTAGTTTAAGCTGTAAAAGATACTGTGCGGCACGGGATAAGTGCTGGCGAATGAAGCTGGCAGACGATTTTCGGCGGGAGCAATATCTATCCGACCATTGAAGGGATCGAGCAGCGACTTTAATTCACGTTCGTATTCCGCGCCAAGCGGTTCGAGTGCCGATTCGATTATTTTGCTTGTTTCGGTGATGGTAAAGCGAACAGGTTTGAGATTCGGGCGCGGTGCATTTATATCCCAGATATTTATGTCTTCGTATCCGGCAGTTTTTCTAATGCGATTAGCAACGGCACGCTCATAACGCTTATTGATTCCGGCTTGCTGCGCCAATTGCTCGTATAAACTTTTAATCCGTTCCGTTGTCAGGTAAGAAGCAAAGTGAGTTTCGTCCGGCGCATCTTTATAGTTTCGCAGTTGTGCGATTTTATTATTTGCCCGCACAAGCCGGATAAGCGCGAATGCAAAAAGATCGCGCTGTGTGGCGTAACCGGCGAGATTTTTTTTTAATCCTTCTTCGCGCACTTTTCTGTCAGGATTGTTTTCGATTGCGCCTCTTTGCTTAAAAACGTCTAAATCGCCGGTTGCTGTGTGAATTGTGCCGAAATTTATGCGTCTGACCGCCTGTTGATAAAAATCGCCCTGCCAATTGTTGATAAAAGGTGTCGTTTCTGTCAGCAATTCTTCTTCTTTCAGAGAAAGTATGTGCGGCTTGGAACGGCGAATATTTTCGATGGCGAAATTGTATTCTTTGAGCGCAGGTTGTTGCTCGTAAAAACGCGACAATGTTTGATCATCAAGCTGCAAAATTTCCTGCTGCAAAAAACCCCTTCGTTTTTTCAGTTCCGCCCGTAAGTTATCTTCATCCTCAACGCTCGACACCTGCTTCGTATCGGTTGCATAACGCAGCACGAGATAGAGCGAATGAATTCTGAATTCTGATTCTATCCGGTCGTAAAGGCGAAGTGCCTGATAAAGATTAGCGGCAGAACTCGTCGTCTTTCCCTTTAATTTTTCAAGTTCTTCAAGCGGTAAATAAAATTTGCGGCGTTCGGCTTTTTCCGCCTCCGGGCTGGCAAAGAAATTACGCGCGAAGTCAAAACGATATTGTGAAACGACATTTGCAGGTATCGGCTCAAACTTTTCCTGAGAATGAACCGAAGATACCAAAAGCGTAATCACTATTAGTATCGGTAAAGATTTACACCAAAGCCAACTCATCATAGTTCCCTCCAAAAAGTTATTAAATCCAAGCAAATGTTTTTCAATATAGACACCATTCAGATTAAATTTATGATAGAAGTTCCATGAAGCATCAAAAAATGGCATTAACGCGAGTGGGAAACATTTAAGCTGAATTTTATGAATAATTTAAATGATTAGTATTTCTAACAGAGAATCCGCCGTGAATTTCCTTAAAAGCCAAATTACAAAATTAAAGTTTAATAATGATAGAGCGAAACCTTACCCGTATTTGATTTAATTTTATAATTTGAATTGTTTATACCAAACGAATACAAATGCCCGCCTTCTTTGTTTTGACCTTTCTGTTTGAGAACAAAATCTTTGACTAAAATATTTTCCGTATCGGTTTCAATAGTGCCGCCGCTTGATTTTGCTAAACCGATAAAAATGTTTCCGCCACCGGTTTCGACTGACAAATTTTGAAAACTACCTTCTACCAAAACCGGATCATTACCGCGATTTATTACTTCGACATTTCCCTGATATCCGATGATCTGAACTTTTCCGTCAAATGTTGCGATGTCTAAATTTCCTTTGCAATCGGTTACCGTAATATTTCCGTCTTTGGTTGAAAGTTTTATTTCGCCATTTATATCCTGAACATTTATTTTTCCTTCCTCGGTTTCAAGAATCAGATCGGTTTCTGCAGGCACAGCCAGTTCCCACTTTACATAAGCACCCTTCGCATAAAAATTATGTTTTCCGTAGCTAATTTTTCTAGCTGGTTTAATATAATCCGCCTGTAGATCAATAGTATTGTTTTCCTGAGAAAAATTGTATTTAACGCCGTCGGATGCTTCCTTATCAACTGCCATTTTGATTGCCCGCATTTTTACAACTGACGTGTTTTCGGATCTGACGGTAATTTCTCCCTCGAAACTGTAAATCTTTATTTTAGTTCTTGTAGATACCGGAAAGGTTTTTTCAATGGTTTCACTTACCTTGAAGATATCATTCGTATAATTGTCTTTTTTAATCCCGGATGTATTATATGAAATTGTTTGACTTGCAATGTTTTTTGGCATTTGCATAAAGACACAGGAAATACTGTTGACCAAAATAATAACGGCAACTGTAAAATAAGAAATAATTTTTAACATATTTTTTAGACTCCTAAATAATCACTTAATTTTTGTTCTGTAATTTTTTTGCAGGTACTTGACAACGAATGGTTGTGCTTTCCGTTTTAACATTTCCAAGCCGTGTTCGATCAAATCATTGTTCGTTTCACTTTCAATTAAATCAATCAAAGTTTGTAACGATTCCGATTTATTCATTTCGCTGAGCGAGATTTGAACTTGTTGTTTTAATTCAATTTCGGTAAAAATTTTATATGAATTTCTCAATTCCTCAATTGCTCGTTTTGTGCCTAGATTTCCAAGCCAGATGATGCTTTTTTGTTTTAATTTGTTGTTTTTACCGTTTTTGGCAAAATAAATTAAAGTCGTGATCGAAGTTTCGGTTGGAAAGCTAGAAACAGTATATAAAGCCGCATCGTATAAGTTCTCGTTAGTGTTTTGCTGCAAAAAATCCCGTAAAACCGGAAGAATCTTTTTTTCGTCTCTTCTCCGCAGACCGATCAGAGATTGTATTACGAGATTTTCATTATTTTCTGTTTTTATAATTTGAATAAATTTATCCGTCGCCCAATCGCTTCTGTCGCCGAATAAAAGTATTAAAACCGATTCCTTCAAATTATCAGTCGCTTTACTTGGCGAACCCAAAATTTCATCAATGATTGCCGTTGCTTGCCTGCGGTCGGTTTCAAGCATATTTTGAACGGCAAATGCTTTGGTTTCATCGTCGCTTTTGGAAAATTCTTCGCTTGTCAGATTGACCTGCTGTCCGTTTTTAGATTTTATTTCAGCGAGCAAGGATTTTGATTCATCAATCCATGCTGAACCGGAAAATTCACTTTGCAAGTCGGCTATTGTTTGTTCGGCTTCGGAAAATTTTTTCTGCTGAAAAAGCGTATATGCCAGCCAGTAATAAGTAATGTCCAAATGACGATTGTTTGGAAAATTGGTGATGATACTTGACAATTTTACACGAGCTTTTTCCCATTCCTGAGTTTCGATAAAATTTTTCGAAATTTTGATCTCAGACAAAATTTTCGGTTCATCTTTATTGTTTTTACTAATTACTTGTTGAGCAAAAACCTGCGGTAGGAAATTAATGTCGGAAACAAACAAAACGGCTGCGAAAAATATCATACAGACAAATAATTTCAGACTCGTTCGATTAACAAACCGGAAGCGATTTTTAAACGGTAATGTAGTCAATTTTCCTGACATAAATTTATAAACTGCTCTCTTTAGCGGATTTGACGTTCGACATCCACAGACGCATTTTGAAAACTATTCCGGTTTGTTTAACCATTACCGTAACATTGTCGAGATTATCTTTTCCGCCTTGGTTATCGAGATTTGAAATAGCCGCTAGAACAGGTTCAATTTCATTTAATAATTCGACAGCCGGAATATTTTTATTTTTTAGCGATTCTTGTTTGTAACGCCTATTGTTACCTAAAAACATTCCAGCTTCGGTTTGATATTTATCGCCGATAACCGCGTTAAGTGTTTTGTCGTTTTCGAGATTGCGAAACATTACTATAAATAAATGAACTTTATTCAAATACTCCGCCAGTTTTTTATCGTTTTTTTTGATCTGAAAATCCGCATCAGTAGTTTTATCGAGTTTTCGAGATGCGACGAATGTTGAATCGAAAGTTATGTTGTTTTCTGCCGATTTCATCTGTGATTTGGCTTTCACAGCCTTTTTATTATTTGCGAAAAAGTTATTTCTTTTCTCATTACTAACCTTTTGCAAAATCCGCGATTTTTTTCTGGCAGTATTTTTTTTCGGTTGGTTATCGGATTTTGTTTCGGCTAATTCGATTATTTTATCCGGCAGTGAAGATTCATTTTTCGGCAAATCGGTTTCAGATTTGAAGGTTTTTTCCGGCTCGGCTGTGGCATTAAATTCGTTATCAACCGAGCTATTCTTGTTGTTTAATAAAAATATCGAAACAAACCCGAAAGCAATTAAAAGCAAAACTCCGAATGCGGTTTTATTGGCAAGAAACAAATTTTCGAGCCGAATGAAAAATGCTGAAACAAACGGAAATTGCGAACGGTTTTCAACTTCTTTTCGTTTTGGTAAAACTTCATTTTCGATGAGCGATTCTGCAACCAGCCGATTCCGCATCGCTTCCCATTGATTCGTGAAATTTTTTTCGTGAAGAGTTTCAACATTTTGGTAAAACCCTTTTTCTAATTTGAGAAAACGGATTTCTTCCCGACAATTTTCACAAATGGCGAGATGGACTGAAACCGAACGGTGAAGTTTTTCTTCCAGTTCGTTGTTCAGATATTCATCCAGTAAAAAAATGTACTTTTCACATTTCATCGTTTGTTTCCATATATGAACTTAGTTGTTTGCGGAGTTTTTTGCGTGTCCGGTAAATGTCTATTTTGATTTTGGCAATGCTGAATCCGGTAATTTCCGCAATTTCCAAATGACTTTTGCTGTGAAAAACCCGCAGGACAAAACTTATTCGCTGTTCCGGTTCGATATTATTGAGTGCTTTGTAAACGGCGGAAAACATTTCCGCTTCGATAATTATTTGTTCTGGCGAAGATTTTTCTTCTGGAATATCAAAAATTTCGGTTTGCTCGATTGCGACGTTACGACTGTTTCTTTTTAACCTTCGTGAATTTTCCCAGACGACGTTTTTGGCAATTCCAAAGACCCACGAGGAAAACTTCGTTTCCCGCCGATACTTGCCGATTCCCTTGAAAACCCTGACAAAAGTTTCCTGAGCAAGTTCTTCGCTCAATTCATAATTTCCGCACATATCATAGATAAATTTTCTGATCGGCAGATTAAATCTATCCCAAATATCTTGAAATGCAATATCATCCCTATCTACTAATGATTCGGCAAAGTCGTCAGCCGTGTTGTCAATCTTAAAAGAACTCATTATCTTCGGCTGATCAATTGACTTGTCTAATGTTTGATAATAAAAGTTTGTCATTAGTTGATTATGTTAGTGTCGGCAAACCGGAAAAGGTTACAAGTTTTTTTTCCGAATAAATATGAGTCCTGTTAGGATAAACCCCGCGCAGACTAACTTTGTGACAGCAATTTCACGAAGCACCGAACTTTGTATTCTGCCGAATTAAAATTGTATTTACAGAATTTTTGTTAATCATTCCCGTCTCAAAAGTTTAACTAGTCGCCGGCATTTCGAGTTGTATTCTTGTTCTCATTTCCAAATTTCTAATTCGGTATAAAAATTTATAGCGAATTATGGTTTCAGCGAATCGGTTGTGTCTTCTTTCATTCCTCGACTTTCAAAAAATGCAGGTAAAAGAAGCGGCTGGTAGGAATTGTAATCGAAGCGGAAAAGAAAATTACCGCTCAAATCTAAAATCTATTTGACAAATTTTCCTAATGCCCGAAAATCAACAAACCGCGAAAAGCATCGAAAAATTTTTAACCGAACTCGACGTGCGAATCAGAGCGCGTTATCCACTCATCAGCATTAATACTTACGAAGAAGACCGCGTGCGCGAAGCCTTGAAAGATTTGGTTTTCAAAGAAAAGCACAAGGAGAAACCGCTCTTCTTTTGGAGTCGTCCGGCGGGACTGCAAAAGATTGTTAACCCGCAGGAAGGCGTTTTGCAAAACCCGCTCGGCATCGGCGACACCGACGACCCGGAAAGCGTTTTGAGTTTTATCGGCGAACAGAAGACGGGAATTTTCCTGCTCTGCGATTACGCGCCGTTTATCACCCCTTACGGTCAGGAAGACCCGGCACTCGTGCGCCGTCTGCGTGAAATAGCTTGGAAATTAAAAGCGACGAAAACAACCGTTTTGTTTGTCGGACCGCAGTTTCCAGATTTGAAAACACTGGAGAAGGAAATCACGCATATCGAATTGGAGTTGCCGCAGGAAACCGAAATCGAAGAATCAATCGAGATGCAGCTCGAACGATTAAGAGAAAACGGTCTGGACATCAACTTAACGGGCGAAACGCAAACCGCCCTGCTTCAAGCATTGCTCGGATTGACCGCCGGTGAAATCAGCAACGTCATCGCCAAAGCCGTCATTAGCTGTCAGGGACTTAACGAAAACTCAATCAAAGTCATCCTCGAAGAAAAGAAAAACGTCATTCGCGGCAGCGGCTCACTGACTTATGTTCATCCCGAACCCGCGAATAATCTTGGCGGTTATAGAGAACTGCGGGCGATTTTGGAGCGAGCGGCTTACACCTTCAGCCCGCAGGCGAAAGCGCGGTTTGTTGAGCCGTGTAAAGGAATTTTGCTTGTCGGACTTCCGGGCTGCGGCAAAGATTTGTGCAAGCGAGTCGCGTCTTCGATTACCAATCGCGCGCTGCTCGATTTGGATTTCGGCTCGATTATGGGCGAAGGCGGCGGCGTGATCGGTTCGTCGGCAATGAGCATCAAACGCGCTCTCAACATCGCCGGAACAATCAAAGGCATTCTCGGCATCAGCGAATTTGAAAAAGCAGTGTCGGGAATGAAGTCGTCGAACAAAACGGACGGCGGCGAAACGGCGAGGACGATTTCTTACTTGCTGAACTGGATGCAGGACAACAAAGATGTTTTAGTTTTCGCCACCGCTAATGACGTGCGCGAACTTGAATCGGAGCAGTTTCGCATTGGGCGTTTTTCCTACATTCACTTTGTTGATTTGCCGCTGCCCGAAGACAGACAGGAGATTTTCAAGGTTCATCTCTCGAAAAGAGAACTCATCCCCGAACATTTCGATTTGGACAAACTGGTTGATAAATCAAAGGAGTTCAGCGGTGCGGAAATCGAAGGTGCAGTTAAGGACGGCGTTTTGGAAGCATTCATTGACGGGAATCGGGCGGCGGAAACAAAAGACATTCTCAAAGCGATTGACAGCATCACCCCGACGGCACAGATGATGAGCGAGAAAATCGAAGAAATTCGCAGTTGGGCGCGGAAAAATATCAAAGGCGCGGGAACGAAAGAAAACAAAGACGCGCTTCAGTCACCTTCAAATGCGGCACGCGCCATCGAGTTTTAATCAAGACATTTGGAACTCTCCGCGAAAAGGGCGCGTGCCTTTGCGCGTGGAGTCAGAACTACATATTTGTCGCCTGTTCAGGCGAGAAAAAGGGAGAAAAAACTATGAGCAAATATATGGCTTTCGACGCGGAGGCTTTTGCCAACCGCGACCTTTTAGTCGAAGCCTTAAAAGAAATGGGCTTCGAGCAAATCACGGTCGGAACCGACCTTCCGTTGCAAGGTTGGGACAAACGCGACAACCGAGTCGCTGATATTATCATTCGCCGCAATGACGTGAAAAATATGCACCTTTTAGGCGACATCGGCTTTCAGAAAACCGCGAAAGGCTACTCGTTAGTCGTTGACGATATGGATCTGGATTATCGTCTGGGGCGCGACTTCATTCGCCGTCTGCAGGCGCGGTATCACGAAGCGACGGCGCGGAAAATGGCGAAGAAATTAAACGGCACGCTCGTTAAAGAGCGCGTCGGAAATACGATTAAAATTCGCGTTAAATTTTAACGCGCCGAATCTTCAAGGAGAGAAAATTTATGCCGGAAATTGAATTTAAGATTGATACCGAAACGGGGACGTGCCAGACCGAAATCAAAGGCGTGCAGGGCGCGGCGTGCGAGCGCACGGCGCAGCAGTTAAAACAACTGATGGGCAACCCAACAGTTGACCAAAAGACAAAAGAATATTTTGCCAAGCCGGAAATCAAGCGGCAGGTCAAAGGCAAATGAGCCGTGAAATAGTATTCATTCTCGAACCGGACGCGGGGCGCGTTACCGTCGAATCCTCTGGCATCGAAGCAAGATTAGCGAAAGAAATCGAGTGCGATTTGGGGCAGGGAACTGCCGTGAATTGCGCTCGACCGACTTTAAAAGACGAAAAATCGGCGGCGGGTAATTCGGGCGAAGGTGCGGAGGTAGATAATCAGCACATTTATCTTTTCCGTCTTTACCACGATTCGACTGTTGACGGATTCGGGCGCAGAAGCGTCGTGCAAGTCGCGGGTTGTTCGATTCGCTGCGCCGGTTGCTATGTGCCGGAAACGCACGAACGGGCGAACGGGCGTTTAACCGCGATTGATGAAATCATTGCCGAAATTGACGAGCGGCGGGCGCGGCACGACGGCGTAACCGTTCTGGGCGGCGAGCCGTTCGACCAAACGGGAAGTTTGCTGACTTTAATCGAAAAATTGAAAGCGAAAAACTATCACGTCGCCGTTTACACGGGCTACACGCTCGAACACCTACTGGCGCGTGAAGAAACTCGCGTCAACGGCATTTTGGCGAAAATAGATTTGCTGATTGACGGCGCGTTTGACCGCAAATTGACGCGCAGTGCGGGCGAGTATCGCGGCTCAAGCAATCAGCGATTGATTTTATATCCTATTTCGAGAATGAAAATGAAAAACCAAAAACCGACGGCAGAAAAGGCAAACGCCGATGAAAAGCGCCGACAATCGGAAGCTGAATTCAATCAATTTATGGCGGAGTGTTTGGACGAAGGTTGGTCGCCAACGAAATGCACGCACGGTTGCATCGTCGAACCGGACGGTGTTTGTCCGCACGATTTCAAAAGCGTCGCGCTCGAAATGAATTTGATTTGAAAATAGGGCGGAGTTATAAAAGCCCGGAAAAAACAAAAATTATGGAAGCAATCATCAACTCGAAAAAACTCAAAGAACAAGTCGGCGCGTTGCAGGGAATTCTTGCGAGAAAAAATACAATTCCAGTTTTGAGCCGTATCAAAATTGACGCTCGCGCGAGCGGCGACCTCGTGATGACGGCGACGGATTTGGACGTTTCTTTGATTATCGAAGAAGAAACCGACATCCTGCGTCCCGGCTCAATTTGTTTAAGCGGCAAAAAACTCGGCGACATCACCGCGACGTTTCCGAACGAGCCGATTCATCTTAAACTCGACGACAAAGGCGAGAAAGTAGAGTTTCGCGCCGGGCGTTTCGTTAGTAAATTAGCCGGAACGGAAAGCGAGCAGTTCCCGGAAGTTCCGCGCGTCGCGGGCGAAGCCGTCAAAATCCCGGCGAGCGTTTTCTACGAAGGCTTGCGCCGCACTGTCTTTGCCGTCACGGAAGACAATTCGCGTCCTGCCATCAGCGCGATTTTGCTTTTGATTGACGATACGGAATTAAAAATGGTTAGCACCGACGGGCATCGGCTCTGCTTTTTCCGAATGGCGATAACCGCTGCCGCCGCGGGCTTACAAAACCTTCGCTGCCTGATTCCGGTCAAAGCAGCGCGGGAATTGAAAGGATTGCTCATCGACGAAATCAGGTCGAATCAAAAAGCCGAAATCAAAATCAAGAAGGGAACTCAACTTGAATTTGAAATCGGCAACAAAACGATGACGGCGCGAGAAATCACGGGAGACTTTCCGAACTGGGAAATGGTCATTCCAAAAAATTTCCAGTCGTTTGCCGAAATTAACGCCAAGCAATTTGCCGAAGCCTTAACGCGAGTCAGCGTGATGGCTGACGACACGCACCGCCGCGTCGAACTCACGTTTTTCTCCGACAAAGTTTTACTCAAAGCCGAATCTTCCGAAACCGGCAATTCCGTCGAAGAAGTCGGCTGCACGTTTCGAGCGATGGAACAATCCGAAGCCGAACAAACAAACGGCAACGGCGAAGGCTGGAAAATCGCTTTCAACACCAAATATCTGGCGGATTTCTTCTCCATTCACGGATCGAAACGCGACGAACAGAGAATCGTCTGGAAATTTACCGGACCGGCGCAAACCGAAATGGCGCTCGAAGGCGAAGAGCGGATATTTTCTTATATCCTCGTGCCGCTGAAAGTTTAATTTTACTGAACCGACTTGCCCGTGCGGGTATAAATTCTGCGCGAACCTCTGGTTGTCATCTTTAAATATCCCAGTTCAACCATTTGAGATAAATCGCGCCGCGCCGTTCGCTCTGTTACGCCTGCGGCGTAGTTGTCCAGATAATCTTTAACGTCAATTTGAAAACCGGCTCCGACGCCGTTCAGAAATCCAATTTCGCGTTCGTTAAGCTCCAGAGCCTCGGTTTCGGTTGTCCGCGCGGTTAATCGTATTGTAAGGCGAATTCCGCCCCCGACTTCTTCCCATTCAGGCTCCGGCAAGCCGGCTTTGAGACACTCGTTGAAAATGCGCCTTGTGCCGACTCCCAACTGTTCGATTAATTTTCGGATCCAGAAGATATAGGCAATGTCCGGGTTGCGCAGTCTTGAGACTCAGCTTGTTTTTAAATCTCCCGCGATACACCTCAACAAAGTCGTTTTGCCGCCACCGGACATTCCGACTATGGCAACTGAATCTGCCGAAGAAATTGCAAAAGAGATGTTCTTTAAAATAGGTTTGTTTTCTAGAACAACGGACAAATTGGAAACGTCAATTCTCATAGCAACCTTAATGTATCAATACTGAACCAACGACTTCTGACAGTAACTGACAATAAAGCAAATAAATTATTTTAATTGGAAATATAAGAATCAGCTTTGAAGATAAGTCTTTTAGAATCAGATAGTTCGCGTCCGATAATAAGGTTTATGTAATTTTATCATCGGACTTTAACTCAAAAATACACAGAATTTTCTTAATTTGCTTGTTGATAATTTGAGCTTGCCAATCAGGAGACAATTATAATCAATTTTGAACATCAATTATTTTTTTGTGAATTATAGGGCGCGCAGTTTATACAAATCGACTTTAATAATAAAAGATAGCCGCGGTAGATGGCATTTAGGGTTTTATAGAACATTTTCTAAAATCTAATTTTTTTCATTTTTCAAGATAGAAAATCTCGAAGATATAAGTCTTACAGCTACAGTAACTTACAGGCACTCAAATTTCTAATTTTTTAGATGGTTTTTTCGCAAATGAAGGCTTTCAGTAAATTGTTACTTTTCAAGGGTTTAAAACGCTCGTAAAAATTTGATTGCAAGAGTTAATATCTATATGATTCAAAATACATAGTTGTGTTTTCAAGTTTCCTAAAAATTATTAGAGGTCAAAATAATGGAAGAATTAAGTCTTAGTTGCGCCGAAGTTCAAACAAAATCTGCTGATGAAATTAATGAAATCGAGGCGAATAAAATTTCCAGCCCGGTGCTTGCCAGATTGATAGAAGAAGTTCGCAACGAAAAAGTTTACTCGATAAATGCGTATAACCGGATGCACAACCGGCACAACCGTTCCCGCTAGTTTTTTATAATTCGGTGGTAAGTCTGATTTGAACCAAATAACTCAAAATTCAGTGGAACTGGAAACGGTACTCGTCAAAGTCGCGAGCCGCTGCAACATCAATTGCAGTTATTGTTACGTTTATAATATGGGCGATACAGGTTGGAAGGTCTTGCCGCGCCAAATCTCGCTCGAAACTATTGATGCCCTCACGGGTAAATTAAGCAAACTTTCAGACGAGCAACAGCGTCCTTTTGCAGTTGTTCTTCACGGCGGCGAACCGCTGCTGCTCGGATTTAATAAACTACAATATTTGATATTTTCGCTCAGGAACGCGCTGCCTGATGAATGTTCGCTCAGCCTTCAAACAAACGGCATTCTAATAGACAAAAAGACGCTTGATTTGTGTTCCGAAACTCGCACGACCATCTCGGTAAGTATTGATGGACCAAAAAGCATTCACGACAAAAACCGTGTCGGACATAGTGGAGAAGGCACATACGAAAAAGTTCTGCGCGGTCTTAATTTGCTGCGCGAACACGAAGATTCGGAGTTTCTTTTCACCGGTTTATTAGCCGTCGTTGACCCCGAATCTGACCCGGTTGAAGTATATGACTTCTTTAAAGAAATAAAGCCTCCGAGCGTAGATTTTATTTACCGAGACGGCAATCATTCGCGGCTGCCGTATGGAAAGAAATCTTTTCAAACAACTGAATACGGTCAATGGATAGCCAAACTTTTAGACGTTTATTTAGCCGATTCAAGTCCTATCAAAATTAGAATTCTCGACGATTTGATAAAACTGCTGCTCGGCGGAAAAGGAACGAAAGACGGTGTAGGGCTGACGAATTACGGAGTTCTGATTATTGACACGGACGGCACAATTACAAAAAACGATACGCTGAAAAGTTCCTTCGACGGAGCCGACAGATTTGCGACCGAATGGTCGGTTCACGCCGACAATTTAGCGGACGTTTTAAAATCTGAAGAGTTCGCCGAATACCACGCTTCCCAAAGACCGAGTTCCAAAATTTGTCAGGCGTGTCCCGAACTTACCGTCTGCGGCGGCGGAATGGCACTGCATCGCTGGCGGGATGAAAACGGTTACGATAATCCTTCGATTTACTGCGCCGACCAAAAATACCTAATCAACCACATTCGCCGATATTTGCCGGTTGTTTAGTAATTTCGGTTTTTAGATTTTTGCTTTTAATTATGTTGTCAGCAGAAAACCGGAAGATTAATTTCACCGGTTTGGAAATTAAAACCGAACCCTTCGCCTACTTTTTGCTCTCGAAAGCGTTCAGCGGCGAAGAAAGTTCGTTGATATTGAATTGGTTGGAAACAACTGCTCCCTGGAAATTAGTCGAAACTGATTTTTACACGCAGTATGAGTTCGATTTGAAGGGCTTGGAATTGCCCGAACGAATTGCATTTCTATACGAAAGATATTTTCTTGATTCTTTAATTAAAGAATTTGAAAATTTGTTTTCGATGAAATTAAGCGGCGAAGTTGATTTAACCGCTCATAAATTAATCGCCGGACATACAATCCGCCTTCACAATGACTTTGTTCCCGGGCGTGAAACGCACCGTCTGCTGATACAAGTCAACCGCGAGTGGCACGACGAAAACGGCGGCTTTCTGCTTTTTTTTAATAGCCCGGCAGCGGAAGACATTCACCGAATTATTCGCCCCGTTCACAACAGTTTAGTCGGATTCGCTATTTCTCCGAAATCCAATCACGCAGTTTCAACCGTTTATAACGGTGAAAGATACACCCTTGTTTATTCGTTTTATGCCGCAGACATCGCTGATTGATTTGAACTATAAAATTACAGCAGCTTTAACCGCCGATGATTTTTGTTTGTGGTTTCCGCAGTTAACGTCTGATTTGGCGCGAGCGGAATGGCAGAACTTAAACGCAAAAAATGGAATCCGCGAAGAAAATTATGGAACGGCGCGGGTAATTTTAAATGATTCGAGCATTCCGCGAAACATTGCTCACACATTATTACTCGGCAATCAGGCAAAAGAAGTTAAAAATATAATTTCGGTCGAACTGCTTCCCATTAGTATCGCAGACCAATACAAAAATACCGGCGTCGTTTTTTATAATCTGGAAGAATTACTCTCAAGCGATGATATACACAATGAAATCTTGGATTGTCTGACTGATGCAATTAACATAATCCGCCAAGTTCCGAGCCTTTTTACGACTGTTGTTCATTTAGTAAAATCTATTCACTTGATAAAACCGGAATCTGATGACTACGACATAAGTTTTAGCGAGCCTAGCATTCCTTTTTCTATATTTGTGTCTGCAATTCGTCGAGAAGACGAGATTAACGCTTTACGAATTGCCGAAGCGATAATTCACGAAGCGATGCACCTTCAATTAACTTTAATCGAAAAAGTTACGCCGCTGGTTTTTAATACCGGCAACAATTACTACTCGCCTTGGCGCACCGAGCATAGAACTGCCGGCGGAGTGCTGCACGCGCTGTATGTATTTCGAGTAATTGAGATTTTTTTTCGAGAATTGCTAGAACGCAATTTTGTTTGCTTACAAAGCGCCAATTACCTGACTAAGCGACGTTGGGAAATTAACATTCAAATAAACAAGATTCAATCTTTTTCAGATTGTCGTGAGTTAACGCAGTTGGGAAAAATCTTTGTTCAAAACCTAATCAAACCGATTATCAATACTAAAGATTTTCAAAGTATTCGTTTATAAAATCTTGCGCCATCGAGCTGAACTGCGCTGACGGATGAGATAATTCCTCTAATCGCTTTCGAGCCGTTTCAGCCAGTTCCGCTAATTTAGCGTTCTCCGGCTCTTTTTGAGAACACTCCACAATTTTGCAGTAATCGCGCAAAACCTTCAGACTTTTTAATCTTTCTTCCCTTAAAAACGGGCGATTTTCACCCAGCAAGCCTAATTCCTTAATCGTTACTTCGCCTTTTTTGGTTAAAGGATACGGCGCATCATAACGGTATCGTAAATGTTTGCGTGGGTCTTCTGCACCCGGGTTGACAAACAAAGGTTTCTCGCCTGACAAATTACCGCCGTGCGAACGAACTCGTTTTTTCGGATTGGAGAGCGGGAACAAAATGGTTTTCCAGCTACTGTTACATTCTTTACAACTCAAATACAAATTATCCCAAACGTATGCCAACCAGTAATAACCGGGATGAATTTCCTTCTCGCGGCGGGATTGTTTGACCGCGCCTTTCGGACGGTAATGTTCGACATCGAGTTCCACGCGTGCGCGGCTTCTTTCGCAGTAACAGCATTTATTATGCTGCGCGCTCATCAAAGCATCTTTGACCGCGCGATTGCCGTAAATCTTGTTTAACTTTTCGGGCATTTTTTTCTTCCCTGAAAGGTATTCGTTTGGGCATAAATTAAACTCGTCGCAATCGAGCAGAGTTCGATCAACACCCTTTGTTGTTAGAATTGTGGGAATACCGGCTGATTTATTGATGCGAATCATTTATCTTTCGTCGTGCCTTCTTTCAAAAGCTGTGTGGCTTGCCGAAGCAAATCTTCCGCCTCGTTCTCTTCCGGGATTCTACCCGTCGGAAGCTCTTGAATTTGACGCTCTATTTCCCGCAGACGCTCTTCTTCAACAGGGCTTCGACGGAATTTGAGAAGCAATTCCGCTCTCTCTTTAAAGAGTTCTTCGGTGTCAGGGTCACGGGAAAAAGGAATGCCGAAATATTCGCTGTTAAGTATTTGGTCGACTCGCCAACCTTTCACTTTTTCGGGCTTGTTTTCTATCTTAAATTCGCCGTCCACTTTCTGAACGACGGCAAAATTTGCATTCGGCATTGATTGAACCATTAGCGGACTGTGCGCCGTAGCGATAAACTGCGTTCGTTTGAACACGCTCGCCAGCATTCGCATAATTCTCCACTGCCAAAGCGGGTGCAGGTGCAGGTCGATTTCGTCAATAATGACGACGGCGGGTTGTTCGAGCGGCTTAGGGCTTTTCGGGTAGCGATTAAAAAGTCTCCACGATAAATCAAGCACCCAAGCGAGCGTTGTCTGATAGCCCAAACTTAAATCCGAAAGCGGCACGGGAACGTCGTCGAGCCGCAATTTCACACGGCTTTCTTTAAGCTGCCCGTCTTCTAATTTCGGAGCCTCAATTTCGATAACATCATCACGTTTTACCTCCTGCGGTAAAACGTCGGCAATAGCCTGTTTAAATATTTCCAGTAAATGCTCTTCAGTGCTTTGCTTGTTAATCGCTTTTTTATCATTTCTGCCGCCTGCGGAATTAATCCGTTTATATTTTTTGTTGGCTGCGGCGTAATCGAGTTTTGTCAGACGTTCTTCGGCATCGTATAACTCCGTTACGTCGGAAAGCCGCTTGGCGAGCGGGTCTTCAAGATCGCTGTTCGCAACGTTTTGAAATCCCATCTGACGATTCGCGCCGTAAGCGACAACAAAAGGCTCGAAAAATTCTTTTTCCAATTTTTTCTCGATGTCCGTTGGCGTCTGCTCAAAATTTTCGAGCAGTCCTTTTTCATCAAAAATAACTTTAATTTTAGTCCTGATATTTTTACCGTTCGGAACGGAGTCGAAAATCAAACCGAATTCTTGACAAACTTCAGCCGTCATAACTATTTCTGTTCCTCCATTTATTTTGCGAAGCCGCTCCAAAATGTCATTTTCTTCTTCGGGTAAGGCTGAACCGAGAACGCCTTTGCTGAGCGGCGCGAGCGGGTCTGACGATTTGCTGCCTTTGTCGAGTATCAACACCGGTCTCATCCAGACCAGACATTGCAAAAGAGTCGTTTTGCCGACACCGTTGTCTCCGAGAATAAGAGTCCACTGGGCTAGCTCGCCTTTTTCGCCGGTCAAATCCAACCGCTGCTTCTTTCCGAAACAACGGACGTTTTCAAGCTCTAAAAACTTAAAATAAGTTGCGCCGTTTGTTTCTTTATTTTTCATTGTTTTTATCACTCGGTTTATTATCTAGCACCATCTAAAATACTGCGAAAAATCGAGATTTTCGCCAGTCGGCGTTTCTATAAATTGAAAAGTCAATGGCTTCGTTATTTTAAAATCCTTAAGGTAAAATAAAAATTTATTCCGCTAAAAATATAATCTCAATTTTTGCTTAGAACAAACTCAAAAATTTTTATCTGATGGCTTTCGCCAACAACAGATTTCTTCCCAAACCCTGCATCTGTTCGACGCTCAAATCAGTCCAGCATCGAAACAGAAAAGGCTCGAGCCAAACGTGCAAGTTTGACCAAATGCCGCCCAATCGTTCGATAAGACGATTCCAATTCCGACTCGAAGCCGTTGAATCGAGAGGTATGACACTCAACCGCGCGGCAATGTCCACGATGCGGAAAGCGATACGTACCTGTTCTTCGCGGTTGTTCATTCGCTGATTCATACGCGCCGGGTATTTATCGGCGAGTCGCCCCGTCGCCGAAATGAGCCAGCCTTCGATTTTTTCTTGTAAACCAGCCGGCAGAATCGTGTTATACGCAGCGGCAATTCCGAGAACGAACCACGCTCCCTCTTCATCGGTTTCCCACAGTTCGGCAAAATCGGTTTTTTCAATCGCTCGATTAAATTTCGCGCCCGCATTTTCAGCCAGAGGTAAATCGTCGCTTAAAAGCGGCAGCTCGAACCAAATTTCGATTATTTGCGGATTCTCCGAAAGTTTGTCGAGAACCGTATCGAGATATTTGTTCATAACGCCCGGCTCGTAAAATTTAACTTCCTCCGTGCTGACGAGCGAATAAAAAAGTTCAAGATTTTCCGCGCCGAGAAATGATTCGGCGACATTAGTCCTGAGCGAAAAATCTTTCCACAAAGCGTAATGCGGCACGCGGTCTCCTTCCATTTCGGCGAAACACAATTCGGCGAGCAGTTTCGGCAATTTGATTCGCTCAAGCACGTCGGACGGAAATTCGGCGAAAAGATGACCGGAAGCGAAAGCCGCAAAAAATTCTCTTTCGAGAAATCTCGGATGCAGACAGTCGCGCCAGTAATCAGGCTCAAACGACAACGCTTCGCTGCTCCAAAATGGGCGCATCGAATTGAAGTAAACCAAAAGTTTTGTTTGTTCTGCGCGGCTGTCTGCAATAGGAGCGATGCAGTTGTAAATTTTAGCGGCGTGCGCCCACACGAGAGCGAGCCGCCGTCCGGTCGTCCATTTGCGGGTTGTCGGAGAACGGGAAAATTCTTCGCCGATGAGTTCCAATAAATCATTGAAAATCTCGAATTCGAGATTTTCTTCGTTCGGCACTTCCGGTCTGAAAAGCTCGCTCGCCGCTTTCCGCGCCGCCGCAACCGTTTCCTCATCGTCCGGCAAGACTTTCAAAATAAGGTAAATATAATGCAGTTTGTGAATTGGCGAATGCCAGCCCGCACGCAGTTTTTTGAGCATAGATATGCGCGCCGAGTCCTCCAGCTTTTGCAGCTCGACGAGTAAAACTTCCGGCAAACGGCGCGGAAAACGAGCGCAGCGGTCGAGCGCAGTTTCAAGTCCTTCGTCGTTAAGCAACCGCGCGGCGGCTTCGTCGAATTCCTCGGCGCGAAATTCATTGTCGGTTTGCGACGGCTCAAAGCGAAAATGTTTGGGCAGACTGTCAACCGGCATTTCGATGATTTGGCTCCATCTAAATTGCTTTTGGTCTCTGACTTCATTCGATAGATTCTCGTATTTAAGCTGCATCGAACGGTTTGCCCATTCGTTGTAACGGGCGGCTCGCGCGCTTGGCTCGCTCAAGGCGGCAATTTCATTAATCGCCTTTTGCATTTCGCTTTTCGGGCAGTCGAACGCATCGCCCAAGCCCAGCAAAAATGTTTCCCGCTCCGCCGCATTCGGAAGTTGCAGCCCAACGAAACTTCCGGTCAGACGGAAAAACTCGCCGTTTTTGTCTGTCATTCGGACGGCTATCAATTTTGGGTTTTCGGTATCACGAGTCGCCGCAAAAATGCGCTTTGAACCGCTATAAAGTTGAAGCACTGCGGAGTTCCCTGCCAAAGCCTCGGCGCAGGCGTCCCATAATTCGGCAGCGTTGAATTTCATTTTGCTAATCGTTACCACTGCTTGCGGCGCAGGCAGATTGCGCCAAAGCGAATCCGTTTCAAACAGTGGGCGGCTGATTATTTCGGGCAAAAAGTTGATAAATTGAGCGTAAACGGCGACGAGTGCCGCCCGCTGCGCTTTATCAAGGTCCGAACCGGTTTCTTCGGCGGGCAAAGAAGCAAATGTAAAAGTCAGAGCATTAACCAAAATATTGACCGTATGCTCGACGATTTGCGGATTCAGGCGGAATTTCACGTTGAAAATTTGATTGACCCAATCGAAAAACGCGGCGGCTCTTTTTTGCCTTTCATCCGGCGTTAGCGTTTCGGCGGTAAAGAGGTTTACGCCCTGAAAACTCAGGCTGACAAAATCGGAAGCCAAATGATACGCGCCGGCTTCGAGGGCTGTAAAATCCTCAAAAAAATGACGAAGATTAAAGCTGCCGACGTAAAAATCGAAAAGCAGCAAATCGGCTTGCCCGCGCGCCGCTTCGAGCGAATCCGCTTCGCGCCACACGCGCCCGACGGCTTCTGTTACAGCACGCTCGCATCCGAGTATGAATCTCATTTCGCCAAGGCTGTTAGGTTGTCCGGGTGCCGACGGCGCGGGGCGTTGCAGCAGTTTCTCGTCGAGCAGACAGTCGGAAAAATATCTTCTCAGGGCGGCAAGTTCACGGCTGCGATTAAAACGTGAATCGTCAAGTGAAGCCGCCGCCGGAGTCGCCCGCCTGAAGTGGTAAATAATCTCGCCGCTTGTCAGCGACAGGTAGCGGAAATTTCGCTCTCGCAGTCGTATCAAATGAACGAAATACTCTTCTTCGGTGAGAAAACCACGCATTTTTAGGTATTCGAGCAACTCGTAAACGGTAAAAAGCGGAGCGGTACTTTCGACGGCGGCGTGGCGGCTGATGAATCTATCGTCAACGACGACCGCGTCATCCGCTTCGGGCGCGAGAAGCAAAATTTCCCTGATTGAGCGTTCGCGGTAATCAATCGCGCCGGTTTTTTCATTGTCCGGCTCGATTTCTTTCAATTTGCCGAGCGAGATGCCTTGATATGTTCCTCGCTCGAAGCCTTTTCGCAAGCGTTCTTTGAGACTTTCGAGCCATTTGACGGTTTCTTGTTCGGAATTAAACCGTCGCACATCTTCACGCAGAGCGGATTCATTGCGCTCGTCAACCGTTATTGAAAAAACTCTGCACGTTTCATCAAACAAGCCGAATTTTGCCAACTCGCCCGCCGCCCGTCCGGTCAAATAAAGATGAGTTCCTGGAGGCAACGGACGAAAGGATTTTTTCGACACCTTTTTCTTTAACTCCGCTTCGGCGATTGATTTTTGCGCAACCGTTAAAACGTCGGTTTCAAGCAAGGCGGAAAGGACATCGCGCCAATCATAAGTTGTTTCGACAAAATCATCAGTCAGTTCAATGATTTTTCCGCTTTGACCGTTCCGCAGCGGGAAGGAAACGACAACCTTCGCTTTTTCCTCTTCGGCTTGCAGCAGCAAACGTAAATCGTCTTCGCTGAAATCTTTTAGAAAAGCGGCGTGCCGCTCGCGTTCTTCGGCGGACAAGAGGCGCGAGACGACGAGCTTTCGGCAACGATTCGTTTCAAGCGCGCGCAGAACCGTCTGCACGGCGGCGACGGCATCCAGCGGCGTATTTTGGAAGCCGTCTATTTCGGCATTAATGGATGGAATAATTTCGCTCGAAACAAAAACGGGCGAGCATTTTTCGAGCGCGCCGAGCAAATCCAATTCTTGAATGAGCAATAGGCTCGTCAAATCTAAATGAAATCGCCACTCGGCTTGTCTGGTAAAAACTTGGTCGAGAGTCTCCGGGCGGCTGGCGCTTCTCGTCATAATTTTCCGTTTCCGCGCAACGCTTTCGATTTCGAGATTGCGCCGCGATTGGACGTGAAAAAGTTCGGCGAGCGGTTCATTGCGATGTGCGCAGTAAAGATGTGAGGGAAATTGCCCCGTCTGATAAAGTCCTTCTAATTCTTCAAGTTCCGTCGTTCGTTCTCTGAACCAATCGAGCGTTTCCTCCGTCGTCATTACGCGACTCGAAGCACTGCCGCGTTTCGCGCTTTTGAGGACCTGCGGAAAAAGCATCGCGGCTTCTCGTCCGAGACCGAGTTTTTGTCCGTGAAAATAAACCGAGTCAACAATCTCTTCTGATTCGCCAAGCTGCGATTTGACCGCTCGCCACATCTCGGAAGCGAGTTCGGAATTATACGACGACAGAAGATGCGAAATTCCGAGCTGCTGCTTCGGAGTTAAATCATCGAGCGCAGGCATTTGTTCGATTGCCCGGTTGATTGAAAATAAATCGTCGGTATGACGCGCAGTCTCGACCAGAGCCAGTAAATTTTCCGCGGATTTTTCGCGCTCGAAAAGCCCTTGCGCTTCGCGCGCGGCTTGTGCCAGATGTCCCGAATGCAGCAGCGCGTATGACTTCAAGCGGCTCAATTCATCGGGCAATTCATTGCGCGGGAAAATATGCTTATAATCGTTGAGCGCCGCCAGCGTTTTTTCCGGTTGTTTATTCTGGTAAAAGGCGTTCGCCGTCATTTTTACAACTTCGGGCGTCGGAATGCGTTCGAGCAAAGTTTCTCCGTAAAAAGCGATTTCGCGCCAGTTTTTCTGCTCGTGGCAAAGAAGGCAATAATTATACAAGCTGATGACATCGCCGAATTTGCGATACTGTTTGAGCAGCCGCCTTATGAAAACGCGGCGGTTGGCGCGGCTCGGATTTTTTTGATACCGCACGCCGAGCGCGCCCAGTTGAACGCTGCGGCGAAGTTCGGCATCATTAATTAAATTTAACGTGCGCTCATCGAACGACGCGCCGCCGGTTCGAGCGATTTCGATTTGGCACTGCCAGTAGTCATCTAATTGACCATCGTTCCCGATTTTATTCAGTGTCGGTTTGATTTCGGCGAGATGAGATGCCGCTTTTTCAAATTCACCCGCTCTCAAGTAAAGCGGAATCAGTATTATCGCTTCATTAATTTCTTCTTTGCTGACTTCGCCCGCTGCGCTGAATCGATTGGCGAGGACTTTTATCGAAAGCGAGAAATCCACTTCAAAATTACGATTCATCGCCCAAATTAAAGCGTAGGGATGAGCAGCGTCGTCGTTTAGCAAGGCGCGGCAATAGGCGATTGCTTCCGACTGCCGTGTCGAATCGTCGGCAAGACAAGCCAAGTGCCACGTTTGCAGAATCCGCCGCTCTTCGCAGTCGCGCTCTTTAATTTCCAGTAAGTTTCTGAAGATTGCAGCCGCTTCGCGCCTATTAAGCTGACTTTGGTCGTCGGTTTTTATTAAATACCAAGGTTGAGGCTGCGGAAACGCTAAAGGATTTTTCGCAGCGCTCGGTGTCGCTAAAGCTGAAAAATAATAAATTATCGCTTTGAGAAGCCTGATTCCTTCCCAATCGGGCTGTTCGGCGAAAACCTCGTCAATCAAATTCTCAGCCTCGTTGGTTCTCCCCAAATTAAGCAATGCAGCGGCGCGGAGTCTTTTAGTTTCGGCATCGTAATTTAATCGGACGGATTCCGACTGATATTCTCGCTCGGCAGTCGCGTAGTCTCTGACGTTAATTAAAAGGGTGAGTTTTAAGTTAAACGTCGAAACGTCCGGGCAAAAAACGAGCTTATCCAGAGCCGCGCCGTAACCTTCTTCGCGGCTCGTAATCAAAGCGTCCAGATAAAGAGTTTGAAACTCTGAATCTTCGCCCTCGATTTGTTTCAGAAGCTGTCTGGCGGAAACAGCGTTTATCGAGCGCGGAAAGCCTAGTTTGATTTCGAGCGAGAGAATTTCGGCGCGCGTTTTGCCGTCGAGATAATCAAAGGATTTTGTTTTAATTTCGCTTAGTTGGACGAAAGCGTCGGTTTGGCGTCCGGTTCGCGCCAGCTTGCGAATCGGCTCCAGAGCGCGGCGTGTGCTGTCGGATAAGATACTGCCCATTTGCTCAAAATCGCGGTTCAAAAGACGCTCGGCAAGCGGGTCGCCGACAAGACCCGCCGCGTTTGATGCACCGTTTTCCGGCAGCCAGGTTTTCTCCCAGTATTCGCCGAGATACGCTTTTACAAGATCGCGGTGCGGCTTCACCTGTCCGGCTAAATCCCGGGAATCCCAATAAATCAGCTCGACTCCAAAAGCCTCAAAAAGTCGTTTTCTTTGCTCTTGAACGGTTAAAAGCTGATCATCGGTCGAAAGCGGGCGGGCGACGATTAAGTAGAATTTGGTGACGTCAAACTTTTTCCAGTGCGATTCCCAGTATGAGACGAATAAATTAACGGCAGTTTCGATGTCGCCGCGGCTGAAGTCGGTAACCGGATAATGTTTGCATTGAGCGACGAAGGACGTGGCGCCGCCGCCGGCTTGAATCAAAATATCGCCGCCGAATTGTTTGTATCCTTTGCCGAACAATTTGCGGGCGTGCCTCACCTCGCTGCTTTTGGCAAATAAATCGCGGCACAAATCTTCAAATGCGGCGTCGCTCAATTCGAAAAACGGATTAAGTTGAAATTCAATATTGTCGCTTTTCCTTTTCGCCATTTTTGCTTTATTATACAGCCAAAATACAATACATCGGCTTGTTTAACGCATAAACTATTGTTGCTATTGTGCAACAAATAGCCCGAACGAGAAAATGCAGGCGCGGCAATTAATTGAACGAACGAAAATGTTTTGTTTTTTTTCGTTTTCTCGTGTAATGTTTTGACGTTTTTTATCGTATACAATTAGCAGACGTAATTTTTACAGCCGAGCTTAAAACCTAACGAATTGGCGTTTACCGTCGCTGAAATCAGACCAATTTACGCTGACGTTAAACAAGAGAAAATCGCTTATTTGCTGGTTGAAATTCAAGGAGTCGGATTGACGGCAGATTTAATTGTTTCGGTTGGACAACTCGATGTGGTTAGTGGCAACAAGGCTTACATTACGATTCCAGATCCGAAACCGGTTCAGACCGTCAGGCTGACCGACGCAAAAAATAATCGTTATGCCGAAGGCGTTATCGTCGTTCCTAAACCGGCGCCGTCGGCAACGAAACCGGCACCGACGCCCGCTCAATCGCCTAATCCGTAAATTGCAATACTGATTTTGAGGTTGACGCCGGTTTCACCAAGTTATGGCTCACAAGGAGACTTTATAATGGCGGAAGAATATTTAATCAATGTTGATTTGGCAAAAGTAAAATTTGAGAATCCGGCGACCGGCAAAACCGAAACGCGCGTTTTGGGCTGGGGCGATGCGGTCGAGGTCGAAAACTTCACCGACACGCAAGTCGAAGTGCGGCTCACAATTTTTCAAACGCTGCCCGACGGCAGCGTCGAAAGCGTGCCGGTCGCGGGCGTCATCAAACCGAGCGCGGCGAGCCGCATCAAACCGGAAGCGGTCGTCATCAAAAAGGAAGACGCTAAAATCCTAAAAATTGATTTCGTTGACGTGCAACAGGGCGACGGCGCGGTAATCGAAACTCCGGCGGGTAAGCGGATTTTGATTGACGGCGGAGACAATCAGCTTTTCGCGCGTTACCTCGCCAACCGCTTTCGTCATTCGAGCGACGCGAACCCTTGCGAAATTGATTGCATTCTCGTTACGCACGGCGACGCCGACCACTTTTTGGGATTGACCAAAATTTATGAATCGGAAAATTTGGAGCGGCTCGCCGCCACGCCTTGGAAGCGTTTATTCCTGTGTCCCGAACGAATATTTCACAACGGCTTGGTCAAACGCCCGAGCGAGGCGGACGGACATAAGCTGCGCGACGAAGAAATGCTCGGCGCGACCGAAACGATTCCAGACCCGGAAACGGGAGAAGACGTTTTGATAATAACGGAACTCGAAGAAAATCTAATCGAGGTCGACGACGCGAAAATGAACGCTTCGTTCAAAAAGTGGAAAGAAGTTTTAGGCGCATATCAAACGCGCCTGCAGGCGCAGAAAAACAAAGACATCGAATTTCGACGGCTTGAAATCGGTGAAGACGACGCTTTTGATTTTTTGGATGACGACATCAGCGTCCAAGTTCTCGCGCCGATTCCGACCGCCGCCGACGGCGCGAGCGGGCTGAAATTTCTGCACACGCCGCCGAAGGGACCGCGCACGGCAGAGGAATTTTTCAATCTCGGCGAAGATGATTTCGGCAAGTCTTACTCGGCTTCGCATACGATTAACGGGCATTCAATCGTTTTCCTGCTGCGTTACGGCGGTTTTACTTTTATGTTCAGCGGCGATTTGAACAACGAAGCCGAGCGCATTTTAACGCGCCTCCACAACAGCAACGAAATCAATTTGCAATCGGACGTATTCAAAGTTCCGCACCACGGCTCGCACGATTTCTCCGGGGCATTCGTGCAGGCGGTCGCGCCCGTCGTCTCGGTCATTTCGTCCGGCGACGAAAGCGCGCGCAAAGAATACGTTCATCCGCGCGCCACCTTGCTCGGCGCATTGGGGCGTTACTCGCGCGTCGAAGAGCCGCTGATTTTCATTACCGAACTCGTCGCCTTTTTCCAAACCGAAGGATGGCTGCGCTCGCGCAACGTCGAGCTAACCGAAGCGGGCGCGGAAGCCGTCCGCCGCAAGCAAGATGTCGTTGACCCGCGCGCTAAAGACTTTTATGCCTTCAGCCGCGCCGCTTTTGGTCTCGTGATGGTCAGAACCGACGGCAAGCGCCTGCTCGTTTATACCAACAGCGCGCTCACCGATATGAAAGAAGCGTATGCTTTTGAGATGAACGAATTCGGCAAACCGATTCCGGTCGCTTTAAGACAAATTTAAGAGAGCTTTCCGTTTATGGCTTCGACGAACAAAGTTTTTCCAGAAATCGCGCTTTCGCTTTCGGGCGGCGGTTACCGCGCGGCGGCTTTTCACCTAGGAACTTTGGAGATGCTTCAGCGGCTCGAACTGCTCGATAAGGTAAACGTGCTTTCGACCGTTTCGGGCGGAACGATAGCCGGAGCGGCTTACGCCTGTGCCGTTGCCGAAAATCTGCCGTTCCCGGAGTTCTCGGAGCGGCTTTATAATTTTCTTCGCTCGACGAACGTCATCACAGAGTCACTCGACGCGCTTCCGGAATCAACCAAAATAAATCAGGTGGACGCGATGCCGAGTCTCATCAGAGCCGCCGCCCGTGCTTATTCGTCGCCGCAATTCTTGGGCGACAGAACTTTCGATTTACTTTTAAGCAGTTCTGATAAACTTAAAGAGATTTCTTTTAACGCCACGGATTTTCGTACGGGAAACTGCTTTCGATTTCAAAAAAGCGAAAACCAAAACGTGCGCTCCGGCAACAACGACGCGGAAATTCGACCGCAGGTGAACAATTTGATTCGGCTCGCCGATATTGTGGCAGCTTCGTCGTGCTTCCCTTCCGGTTTCGAGCCGATTCGTTTTCCGTCGGATTTCGTCTGGTCGAATGAAGTCGGTTTGGCGCGTATCAGAGATGAATTAGGAGTTCGTTTCGCCGAAGACATTCCGCTGATGGACGGCGGCGTTTTCGATAACCAAGGCATTGACAGCATCAAGAATATTCACCGGCGCGAAGGGCGCGAGATAGATTTATACATCGTCTCGGACACCGACCAGCGCGGCGATTCGATGCTCGATTTCCCGCCGGTCGCGCGGCGCGGTTGGCTGACGCTGAAATGTTTATACGTCATCGTTTGGTTCGTCATCATCGCCTCGCTCATCACCGTCGCGGCGATTATTGTTGATGCCGTATCCAATTACCGAGGCGGCGAACTCACACCGTTCCGCATCGTTTTTCTCTATTTAATTCCGCTCGCTTTCTCACTGGCGGTAATTTCTTTCGTCCTCTGGGGAAGCGGTTTCGTGCGCCGGATACAGAAAAAAGCGGTGAAGGAAACGGGTATCGAGCCGTGGAGATTTTTGAAGAGACTAACCGTGCCGGAAGTTGTCGAATTGGCGAATTCGCGGCTTGATTCGCTCGTAGCGATGTCGAGCAAGGTTTTTATGAAAAGAATCCGCGATTTGGGCTACACGAGCATTTTCGCCGACACCAATCTCAATCAAAAACTAGTGCCGAACCAAATTTACGATTTAGACAAAAATTTGAATTTCAGAAACGATTGGAGTGAGTTTATCACCAAAGCTGAATTAACGCCGTCGGAAAGACTGAGGGGGATTTCGCGCCGCGCCGAAGGCTATGCGACGAATCTCTGGTTTTTAAGCCCGGACGAACTTGACAACCTTATTCTCTGCGGGCAGGCGACGATTTGTTATAAAATTATCAAGTATTTGCTCAGATACCGCGCCGCTCAGCTTGCCGTTCCCGAATCGGGCGAGTCGGTTTTGTTTGCCAGAGTGCGGGCGATTTGGGGCGAGGTTAACCGGACGGAATAAATTTTATGAACAGAAACGATTTCGGATTGTGGGGCGCAGACTTGAGCCGCGAGAAATTTTCGCAGGCTGTTGCCGCACTCGGAGTCGTTTTCGGCGAAGGACTTTCGCCAAAGATTCGTTCCGAAAGAGTTCCCGCCGAAATTATTGTCGAAAATATTTTATCGCTCCTCCAACAAAACCGTCCGCTTAGCTGGCATATCGGCTGGTATTGGCTAGATTCGTCATATCCGAAATATTGGCTGAGAGATTTGGAACTTTTACCCGCCGAAATTTTAGCTGAAGCGTGGCAAAGAATTATCAAAGAATCTGGCGAAAACATTGGGGAGGGATATTTTGCTCCCGACCAATCGCGCATCCGGCTCGTAGTTTATCACGACGATGAACGTGCGGGAATGTCAATGAAACCCGATGTCTTGTGGATCATTGAACAGTTGTCGCGTCCCGAAGTGCAAGCCGCCTCCGTTTACGGCTTTATCAACGACCCGATGACGAATGTGACTTGGGATTTTCCGCTGCGCATTGGGCTGCTCGGCGGCACAGCATCGCGGAAACTGCGCGATGAAATCGAGACGCACGAATTTGAGGGCGAACCGCTCGTCAAGCGTTACATAAAAATCGTTGACGTAAAGGCGGGAAACAGCGATTGCGACATACTACTTTTGCCGCACAATTTACGATCTGCGGTCGCGGCGTTGCTGCGAAGCCCGAACTCTCTCAGAGCCGATTTGGTCATCGTCACGGGAAAAATTAACGAGTCCGAAGAGCGCGTCTTGCCGCTTGTCGAATCGCTGCGGACGCAAGCCCGCGCCGCCGGCGTTTGCCTGGTTCCGGTCAGCAGCGCGGCAGTTGAAAAGACCGGATTAAATGAACGGCAAATATGGTTCAAAAATCTGATTCGTCAAATCACGCACAACGAGCCGGTTGATGTCGCGCTTTTTCGCGCCTGCCGCGACCGCGAAATCAGCGTTGTCGCGCCGACGCTTTTCGCCGCGCCGCAACTCATCGCCGCCTCGCGCATTTCGCGGCGGCTCGACCAATTCCGCGAGCGGCTCGCGCAGCCTAATTTGAAAAATGTTGAAATTAAAATAAGTGATGCGGAGTTTGAATCAATTCTCGTCAGCAAAAACAATTTGGATTACCGCGATGTGTATTCGCTGAACGATGTCAGCGAAGCCTTGCGCGACAGCGACAGAGAGTTTAGCTGGCGGCGCGAGAGTGATATGGCGACGACTTTCAGCGAAGTTAAACGGGAAGCCGAAGCCGCGCTCGAAACCGCTCCGCCGCCCGTGCCGAAATCAAGGTGGATTAACGCCGAAATCTGGGAACTCAGCAAAGGTGAGCGGCGTCGGAGCGCACTCAATGATGCTGGCTTTCGAGCCGAAACGGATTACGAAGTTACCGTTTTTATTGGTCAACCGAGTCAAAATTCGATTTCCGCAAGCGAGCCGTTTAACGACGAAGCTCTGCCGCCCGGCAAAAACGAACACGAATTGATTGTCATTTTCACCGAACCGGAAATCAGCCCCGAACCGAAAGTCGCTAAAATCGTTTTGCCGCGCAAAGGCGACAGCACCCATTGCAGCTTTTTTATCCGCGTGCCGGAGAAGGTGCGAAACATCAGAGCCAGAATCTCCGTCGTTTACCGAAACCGCGTCTTGCAAACGGCTCTGTTGGCAGCCCCCGTTTTGGGCGCGGAAGAAACCGGCGAACGGCAGGGCAAAATTGAACTACTCATCGAAAGCGTCATTCGTCCCGGATTACAGGATTTGACCGAAAGGCGATGGTTCGACGCGGCTTTAATCGTTAATCACGACCAAGCGGGAACGCCGCAGGTAACGCGCATTGTCGGTGAAAAAGCCGAACTAATTTCAATCGAAGAACTCGGTGAAACGATTAAGTGGTTCGACAATTTAATCAGCCGCATCGCCGACGAGGGAGAAAAATTCGGCGCACTCGGCAGCAAAAAAAGCGTCGAGCTGTTGCGTATTTGCGCGGATAAAGGCGTTGCGCTTTTAAAGGGTTTGATGGACGGGCGAAGCGAAGGAGCGTTCGCCGCCGCCGAAAGAATCCAACTTTTGACTGCCAGAAAAGGTGCCAGATTCCCGCTCGAATTCATCTACGGTCGCACCGCTCCCGACGAGGACGCCAAACTTTGCAAAAACGCGGCTAAAGCATTGCTCAAAGGTCGTTGCGGGGCAAATTGCCCGACGGGAGAGGATGAAGAAGCGCGAACAATCTGCCCGCTCGGTTTCTGGGGACTCAACCGCGTCATAGAACGCCACGCTTACGATGCCGCAGTTTTGAAAGAAATGAGTGCCGATTTCGCACTGCAATCGGAGCCGTTCGAGGGCAGGACAAGATTGAATATTCTGACTAAAGCGGTTGTCGCGGCGAGTCAAAAAGTAGACGCGGTGGATGTCGGCTCGTCGCAGAAAGTATTTGACGCGCTTGATGTCGCCACCAAAAACCAGTCAAAAACGGTGGCTTCGTGGACCGATTGGAAGGCGGACATCAAAACCCGCTCGCCTTCCCTGCTCGTCCTGCTGCCGCACACGCTGACGAACAGCGTGACGCACATCTCGTCGCTCGAAATCAGTGCGACCGAAAGGCTCCCTTTTACCAAATTGAATGCGGGTTATGTTCTCGGTCAGACTAAAGAAACACGCCCGGTTGTCATTCTGATGGGCTGCAAGACCAACGCGCCGGACTTCCCGTATGAAAATTTCGTTTCGGAATTTCGCCGCCTCGGAGCCGCCATCGTCGTTGGCACCGGCTCGACGATTCTCGGTCATCACGCCGCGCCGGTCACGAGCGAACTCATTAAAGCCCTCGCCGCCGTCAGTTCCGGCGAGGGCGGCGGCATCGTATTCGGCGACGTGATGCTCGACATTCGCCGCAGAATGGTCGCCGACGGTTTGCTGATGGCGTTATGTTTGACTTCCTATGGCGATACGGACTGGATAATTTAAAAATTCGGTAAATAAAATTTGAACCGCAAACGTGAAAATTTATGTTTAATATTCAAATGCTGCCGGCAGACCACGGCGATTGTTTGTGGATCGAATACGGCGACGAAGCGGACGCGCGCCGGATTTTGATTGACGGCGGGACGGAACACAGCTTCGATTTTCTAGTCGAGCGTATCAACGAGTTTCCCGCCGAAACGCTGGATTTTGAATTGTTCGTCATTACGCACGTTGATTCAGATCACATCGGCGGCTCGCTTGAACTGCTTCGGCGACTCGACAAACTCGACAAGAAAATAGTTTTCGGCGATGTCTGGTTTAACGGCTGGAAACATTTGAGCGACCAACTCGGCGACAAACAGGGCGAATTTGTCACTCATCACTTGGAAACGCGCAAACTGCTATGGAACAAGGCTTTTGAAAAATCAACCAAAGCCGTCGTCGTTCCCGATGCCGGAATTTTGCCGGTTCACGTTTTGCCGGGCGGAATGAAACTTACGCTGCTATCGCCGAACCGGGCGAAATTAAACAAACTGCGCGACCGCTGGCTGGAAACCATCATCGAAGCGGGGCTAGTTCCCGGTCAGGTGAAAGATGAAAAGAAAGTTAAAGTGAAGCCAGCCGACAGAATGGGCGACACCGTGCCGGATATAGATTCGCTGGCGGACGCGAAATTCAAATCCGACAAAACGCCCGCCAACGGCAGCAGCATCGCCTTTCTCGCCGAATACGCCGACGGCGGAAAAACGAAAAACTGCTTGTTCACCGGCGACGCGCATATGGACGTGCTGACCGCCTCGATTAAAAGGTTAATGACGGAGGATAAGCGGCGCGTTAAAAACGGACGACTCAAACTCGACACGCTTAAAATCTCGCATCACGGCAGCCAAAAAAATCTCTCGAAAGATTTACTGGATTTAGTTGACTGCGACAAATTTCTTTTCTCGACGAACGGGCAGCAATTCAGTCATCCCGACCCGGAAAGCGTCGCTCGCGTTATCAAATACGGGAGACCGGCGAACGGTGCCGACCCGGTAATCTTTTTCAATTACAAAACCGAATTTAATGAATTCTGGGACGACCGCGGGCTGCAATTCAACCATAATTACGAGACTGAATTTCCATCTGCTGAAAGAAACGGCATAGTAATTAAATTATGAGTCACAAATCTGACTCGGCGATATATAGTTTAGGACTTACCCAAAAGCCATTTTGACAAAGGGGGATTTGAGTTGCTGAATCAAGTAATCTTTCAATTGACCGAACTTGATTTGATAAACTGTTCCCCCTGTTTCGTAAGCTAGTTCCTCGGCGGGCGCGTCCTCAAAGTGATGCAGTTTTGCAAGACGATTCTTTGCTTCAACCTGATTTACGAGGGCAAAAGCATAAAGGTCGCGCTGCGAAGCGTAACTCGCATACAATTTCTTGAAACCCTGTTCGCGCACCGCGCGGTCTGAATTATTAACGATTGCAATGCGGTCTCTCCGCATGTCCAGTTCGCCGTTCGGCGTTTGAAAAAATCAAAACGCCGAACGGCGCAGTAATTTTTGATAAAGGTCGTATTGCCATTCGCTTGTCAGAGGCGAAGCGATGCTTAATGTTTCTTCTTCCTTGAGCGAAAGCGTATGAGTTTGATTGCGAGCGGCAGACTCAACGGTGAAACGGTAAACTTTAAGCGCGGGTTTTTGTTTGATGAAATTGTCGAGCGCGCGTTTGTTAATTTGAATTAACTCTTGCTGCAAAAAAGCGGTTCGCTTTGCAAATTCCGCGTCCATTTCGGAGCTTTCCGCGCTGCTGGTTTCGTCTTCGGTATTGACCGCATAACGCAAATAAAGATAAGTGTAATGACGAATGAATTCGATTAAAGCCTCATCGTAGAGGCTCAACGCCCGAAGCAAATTGTCGGGCGAAGTCGTAACTTTCCCCTTCAAACTTTCCAAATTTTTCAAAATCGCATAATAGCTTGCGCGTTCCGCCTTTTCAGCCTGCGGGCTGGCATAAAAATTTTTCTGAAAATCGAAATGATACTGCGGAGCGGTTTCGTTTGGAATAGCAACGAATTTATCTTGGCATAGAACAGGATAAGAAAGCAGAGTCAGCATTAGTAGCAAAACTGTAACTCTCTGCAAAGGTGAAAAAGTTTTTATCATTTCAGCTTTCATTATAACTCACGACTTGGAACGTCTAACGGCTGAGATAATGCGGGCGAAACCGCTACGCGCAACTTTGTGTTAAACGAGAAACATTTTTAAGAGGCAAGCTGTTTCGCCTCGCGTCCAATGATTTGTTACATGGCGTTGCTATGGCTGCCACGTTTCTTAATTTAATTAAGGCTTAACCTTTTGTGCAAGCACATCGCCCTCTTTCGTGTGAAAAACCAAATTTCCATCGGCAAGAAAACCGACGTTCACCGTTCTGCCTTTGAATAAATCGTAAGTTGCAAAATCGGTTTCTGTTTTGGGCAGAAACGGCAAGTTGAGCGGAAACTCCGTAAATGATTTTCGCAAAAAGGCTGTGATTGCAGGTTGCAAACGGTCTTCGTCTTGCTCGTGCAGTTTTGGACTGCGCCACGTCGCATGATAAAAACCGTCGGTTTTTTTGAATTTAAGATGTGTAAAAGTCTGTAAGCCCGTTTGATTAAGCGACGATGTGCCGAGCATTTCGATATTTTCGAGTACGCCGTTTTGCTTAACAAATTCGTTCCAACGCCTCACCGCTTCTTCTGCCGATGAATCAATCGGCAAAATCGCTTTCAGCCCGGCGATGTCGTTTTTACGCAAAGCCTCGATATAGGCTTTTGTTTTGTCGCTGAGTTCGAGCGAGAGTTTGGTTAAGGCGGGCAATTGATTTGCTGAAAATAATAAATCAATTGCCTGTTGTCCTTCGCCGCTAATCATTAAAATTGGCTTCGATTTGCCGTTACCAATTGCCGATGTTTCGGCTTTCACGCGAAACGACGCGCCGGAATCGAGTTTGTAAATTCCTTCCAAACGATGCAGTTTGTTCAACATGACTTCGGCGAAATCAGGCAGTTGAGGCGGCTTGTTAAAAAGCGCGATGTCAATCAGGTGATTCATCGCATATCGGCGAATGCTGCCCGCCCGAATTCGTTTATTTGTCAACACTATCGCCGTCAAATTATCGTCTTTATACCAGCGAACATCGGCATTCCAGCCTTGCGGAACTGCATCTCCGCCGTGAGTGATGTAAATAGGTTTTCCCGGCTCGACTTTTGGAATAATCCAGCCGTAAGCCTGACCTCGTTCGGGAATGTAGACCGTGAACGTTTTGTCCTTCATTTTTTGGGAAAGAAGTTTTTCGCTTTGCAGCGCGACGATAAATTTATACATATCGTCAACTGTCGAAAGAAGTCCTCCGTTTGCCATCAAATCCCAGGGAATAATTTTTCCGCTCCACTGCGTATCCCACGGGAAGCCGTAATCCATATCGCCGTCATTGTAGCCGCGAGCGACGCGCTTATTTTTCCAATTCGGAATCACATAACCCGTATTCGGCATTCCGGCTGGGTTTAATATATTTTCTCGCAAATAAGTTTCATACGTCTGACCGGAGATTTTTTCGACGATTGCGGCGAGAAAACTGAAGCCCGTGTTTGAATAGAGCGATTTTTCGCCCGGCTTGAAAGCGAGCGGAAAATTCAACATTCGCTGAATAAATTTTTCTCTGTCTTTTAGAATCTCTCTGACTTCCGGCGCGGATTCATCGTAGAAATCTTCGTGTTCAAATCCGGCGGTGTGCGTTAGCAAATGATGAATCGTAATACCGGATTTATCGTCAGGCACATTTTGAAAATACTTGGTAATCGAATCCGAAGTATTGAGTTTCCCCTTTTCCTCTAACTGCATAATGGCGATTGCCGTAAAAACTTTAGTATTCGACCCAATATCGAAAATCGTGTCGGCAGTGATTGGAATTCTACGTTTCACATCAGCCCAGCCGTAACCATCGCGGGCAATGATTTTGCCGTCACGAGCTACGAGAATTGCGCCTGAAAAACCGAGTCCAGCCGCTTTCTGAAAATAATCGGCAAGCTCGGCGCGAGTGTTGCGGGGCATAGCGTCAGACAAAGTTTCGGTCGAGACTTTTTGCCCGTTTGAAAAGTTGAAAGATGTAAAAAGAAGTGTGATGAAAAGAAACAATCGAATATAAATCATAATTCATTTTAGGCGTGATTTTTTCTATTGATAGAACTATACAAACACTTTTGCATAGAACTAACTTCGGCGAGAAAGACGAATCACGCGAACCCCTGCGTCGACGGCGAAATCTTCCGGAAGGAAAGATTCAGCGAAATGGTCGTAGAGGAAAATTTTCACTTCTGCAAGCCGGAGCGGAATATTTTTAAAATGCGGATGAATTTACATTATCAGAACATCGAGTAAATGATATTCGCTTTCGACAAACAACCGACAACCGCAAAAAATGTCTGAAAATCAAGCAGGTCGAAAGTATTTAAAACTTTAACGATGTTTCGCCTTATTTTATCTTCCGGGCAATAATTTCACCTTTTTGATTGTTTAGCGGAAAAACTAATCCTTGTATTTCACCGCCTGCCGATTGTTGAAATTTAATACGAATTGTCTGCGATTTGTTAAAATCGAAGTTAACGAAAGCTGTCTCAGATTCGGGTGAAAACTTGGTAATGGCAGGCAGAGGAATATCATCTCCCCAGGCAAGCAATTTTTTGTTATTCCAATCCCACAACAACCGGACGACGACCGAATCTTTCGCGCCTTCGAGTTTAAGGAATGTTCTGACGAAATCTCGCGCGCCGGGTGAAGTTCCGAGCGTTTCGACGGATTTTAATTCCCCGATTTTATTCGTCCATTCTTTCCATTTCGCTTGCAGGGCGGCGAGATTTTTTTCCGCTAGATAATCGGCGACTTTCATCTTCGCCGAATCGTTTTTCTCTAATAGTTCGACAATTCGCTTTCCCGCTTCGTTCGCTTCGCTTTGAAATTTCGGCGGAGCGTTTTGCGAATAAGCCAGAAGATTTACAGCTGATTGTCCACTTGCGCCGATAATTAAAGAATTATTTTCAGCCCGAACAATAAACTTTTCGCCGGAAGGAATTTCGTATTCACCGGTAAAGCTCGTAAGTTTTTCCGGTGGGAAGCGGGTGATTTTCGGCGGTAAAACATAATCCTTGCCTAAAATAATTTTTTCAAGATTTGCCCAGCCGACGCTCGTCCACAAAGGTGCGCCTTCACCGACATTTTTATTCAAAGCGAAAATTAAAAGGGCGTTTTCTTTCGGGTAATAAGCGATTAGAGATTGAAAGCTGCCGCGCAGCCCGCCGCGATAAATCCGCGTAATCTCTTTTTCCGTCATTCCTATATTCCAGCCAAAGCCTTGAGTGCCGGTTTGAATGGTGAACATTTTACGACGGGCATCTTCGGATAGAATTTTCCTGGAATGCAAAGCCTGCCACCATTTATACAAATCGCCCGTCGTCGTTATCACGCCGACCGAGCCAAGCAAATACTTTCTCCAGGAATACGAATCCTCGCGCTCTTGCCGCAGAGATTCTTCCAATTTCAAATCTTCTTCGGTGCTTCCGATGTAACCGAGCGCAGGCGAAAAATTGTTGGAATTTTCGCCGTAAAGAATCGTTCGTTTTAACTTGGCGGGCTTTAAGAGATTTTTTCTCAAATACGCCTGCCAAGTTTGCCCCGAAACTTTCTCGATGATATTTGCCAGAAGCGCGTAACCGACATTCGAGTAATTATATTTACCTCCGGGTATGGAGACGAGCGGCGTGTTTTTAACTTTTTGCAAAAATTCCGCGCGGCTATCCGTCGGTGTGCTGCTAACATCTGCGGCATCGAGTTCCAAACCGGCGGTGTGCGTCAGCAGTTGGTGAATCGTAATCGAAGATTTATCAGGCGGGAATTCGCCCAGATATTTGGAAACTAAATCATCGGTTTTCAACTTCCCGCGCCTTTCCAATTGCAGAATCGCCGCCGCCGTGAAAGTTTTCGTAATCGAACCGACATCGAACAAAGTATTTACGGTATTTGCCTTTTTGTTTTGCAAATCAGCTAATCCGTAACCTTTATTAATGACGATTTGATCGTTTTTGACGACTGAAACCGTCCCCGAAAATCCATACATTTCGTAACGGCTCAAAAGCTCGTCGAATTTTGCTTCATACTCTCCACTGACAGCTTCTTTTTCAGAAGAAAAAGAGTTGCTTTTTTGTCCAAAGATATGACTGACGGACAAGACATTCAATAATGTAAAAAAGAGCGTGCTGAAAAGAAACCACCGAATATAAATCATAATTCATTATAAAAGAGATTTTTTCGATTGATAGAACTACACAAACACTTTTGTATAGAACTAACTTCGGCGCGAGAATTTACGGTGTTGACTAGGTGTCAACCCATAAAAACTTTTGAAAGTTCGGTTGAAATGGCTGTGGTCGGCAAACCCGGCGGCGAGTGCAATTTCGCCGAGCGGCGTGTCGGTCAGCGAAATCTGTCGCGCCGCAAATTCGACGCGCAGACGACGGACGTATTCACCAACAGTGCAGCCGAATGTTGTCCGAAATACGCGGGAGAGATGAACCGCGTGGACATCGGCGATTTTAGCGACATCTTCTAAAACAAATGATTCAGCGAAATTGTCGTGAAGAAAATCTTTCGCTTGCATAAGCCAGCGCGAAATGCTTTTTTCGTCTGTACCACTTTTGCGACGAGAGGCTTCCGCTAACAATTCCAAAACAAGCCCTTCAATTGCCAGCGATGAAAATGAATCCATCTGACGGAATTCCCGGTGAATTCGATTTCCCAGCCAAGCAACCGTTTCCGAGCGACGGCTTGATGATTCGTCTAAAATAATCGAATGTTCACAAATTTGCGCGAACCTTTTGAAATCGAATTGGACGCTTAAAATTCGTGTGGCGCTCATGTAATTAACTGCGTGTGATTCTTGCGGCGGGTGAAAAATTATGGTTGCAGGCAGGCGCGTAGAGGTCTGTCTACCGAAGTTTTCAATGTAGCTGCCTGTTAAAACAAAACTGAAAGATGCTAGCGTATGCGTGTGGCGCGGCTGCTTTAGCTTAGACGGATACAACGTCTCGAAAAGGGTGTAACCGTTAATCTGGTGTTTTTTCAAGATATGTTTCATCAGTGATCTCTATAATTCTTCTTACCCGTATTATTTTAATGATTCAAAGCTGGCAAAACAGTGTAATGAACACGAGCCATCTAACGATTGAGTTGACGTGGGGCGAAACCGATTACGCGCAACTCCAAGTTTGACGGACAAGCCAAATAACAAAGAGATACTGTCTTGACAGTCAAGCAGTAAAAGCCAAACTCGCATCAAAAGCTCGTTTGTGTTTTAACACCCCGAAAGCAATGTGCAGCAGTTTTCGCATTGCCGCACAGACAATCTGCATCGGTGTTTTGCCGTTCTTTTTCAATCGTTTGGCAAACTCTTTAACAATCTCATTATGTTGACGCGCCACGATTGCCGGAAAATATAATGCTCGTCTGATTCGCGCGTTGCCCAGTTTCGACAAACTTGTTTGTTTCAAACTCGTTCCCGATTGCTTTTTTCTTGGTGTCACTCCGGCTTGTGCGGCAATGGCGCGGGCTGAATCATAGCGGTCGAATTCGATTTCGCTTAAAAGCAAATTTGCCGTCCGCGCGCCGATGCCGGGAATCGTTTGCAGCAACTCGCTTTGCTCTTTCAAGTTCGAGTTTTGGCTAATATGTTGTTTGATTTGCCGCTCAAGCTCACCTATTTCTTCTTTTATCAACGTAATTATTCGCTCAATGCTCGATTTGATTTGGGGAGCGGCATTTGTCAGCCGATTTTCTTCCGCCTGCCGCATCTCTTCCAATACCTCAACTCTCCGCACTAATGATTGCAGGTGTTTGACCTCTGAACTCGGCGGCTGCCAGCTCTCCGGCTTTTGTGTTTGGCAAAAATCGGCAATTAAGCGAGCATCAAGCCGGTCAGTTTTATTGCGCTGCATATTCGATTGCGCGTAACCTTTGATCCTCAGCGGATTGACCACTGAGACCAGATGCCCGCACTCGTGCAAAAAGAGCGCGCCTGCTTCACCGTAAATACCCGTTGCTTCTAAACAAGCGTGAACCTGTTTGATTTGTAAAGATTCAAGCCACGCGGCTAATGACTTGAAGCCTGCCGTAGAGTTCTGAAACTGCCTGCATAATGTTCGATTATCAAAAATCAACGCCACATCTAAAGTTAGCTTGGAAACATCAATCCCTAAAACAATCTTCGCCATCGCTTATCAACTCCTTGTCTAAAATTGTTTCTACGGCGTAAGCCTTGCAAATGCAGACTCATTGTGGTCTTTGATACTGTCCGCCCTGGTAGAAACTTTTAATAGAAACGGAAAAGCGGTCTTGATCTACTTTGCAGACTCAAAAGTCTTGAGCTGTTTCCCAACTCGTCTTTTCCGACAACTAACAAGCGTCCTAGTTAGTTGAAAAGCTGCTGATTGTCAAGATACAAGCTGTTTCGCCCTCACGTCCATTGAATTCAAAGAATCAAACCACTGCCTCTGGCAGTGGTTCTACAAGGCAGTGAGGCGAAACAGCAAATAAAATAAAATATATCTTTCAAAGTTTGAGAACGAGCAAATATATTTTCCGTTAAATGTCATCAGCAAGCTAGTTAGACGGACGAGTCAAGCGTAAAAACAAGATTGACCAGATCGAGGCGCGGAGCGACGCACCTTTCAGGTGCGAACATCGCAAAGCCACCGCCTCTGGCGGTGGTAATTTTACTTGTTATGCGCGTTTGTTCTCATTTACTGTATATGATTGGTCACGAACTACTGCCGTTTCCGGCTCGAAGCGAACGAATACAAAATCCGTATCCCCTAATACCTGAACAAATCTTGCATCCCATTGCTCTTGCACCTCTCCCAAATAGCGACTCAACAGATGCTTTGCTTTTCTCGCATCGTGAGGTGTCACGGTGGCATGACCACGAAATCCAACGTGTCGGACAAGTCCTGTTGACAAGTTAAAGTCCACGATTCCGATAGCACAGCGCGACTCTCGTTCAACCCGTGACGGAAAAGTATCGGTTTTACAATTTCCGATAATCCAAAGTGCTTCACCTTCCCACAGAAACCAAACAGGCGATTCACGAACACCCAACTCTGATGCGGTAGCAAGGTGAGCAAAGAGAGGGCGGGAGAGAATCTCATCAAGGAGAGAACGTAAACGAGATTCATCCAAGTCAGAGTGGCTTCCCGCATTTTGGATTATTTTCATGTTTTCGTTAATTCAACGAAGCGCCTAACAAGTTATTAAACCGCAAACTTGCGGTCTAATCCCGCACACGGTTACAATTTACCGCATTATGTCTCAATTACTCGATTCAGTGCGGCACGCGATTCGTCTGAAGCATTATAGCCTCCGAACAGAAGAAGCATACATTTTTTGGATTAAGAAGTATATTCATTTTCATCATCTGCGACACCCTCAGGAGATGCGCGAAGAGGAAATTCGCCGATTTCTGACGCATCTCGCCGTCACTCAGAATGTTGCCGCCGCGACTCAGAATCAGGCGTTTGCCGCACTGCTGTTTCTCTATCGAAATGTTCTAAATGTTGAACTGCAAAACGTCAGCACCGTGCGCGCCAAAAAGCCGAAGCATCTGCCGGTTGTTTTTACGCCCGAAGAAGTGCGCTAAATCCTCGCGCGCTTGAGTGGAGTGCCTCTGATGGCGGCGAGCCTGCTTTACGGGGCGGGGCTGCGCGTGTCCGAAGTTCTGCGCCTGCGCGTCAAGGATCTGGATTTTCAAACCAATCAAATTATCGTCCGCGAAGGCAAAGGCGAGAAGGAGCGGTTGACGATGCTGCCGCAGTCGGTCAAAGACACTTTGACTGCCCATTTGGAGCGCGTCAAACAACTCCACGCGGATGATTTGCATAACGGCTTCGGGGAAGTATATCTGCCGTATGCGCTGGAACGCAAATATAAAAACGCCGCTAAAGAATGGGTCTGGCAATACGTTTTTCCGGCGGCGCGGATTTCCGCCGACCCGCGCGGCGGCAAGCGACGACGACACCACCTCACCGACGACACTCTGCAGCGTCCGGTCAAACAAGCCATTTTACTCGCCGGAGTCAACAAGCGTGGCTCGTGCCATTCCTTGCGCCACAGTTTCGCAACGCATCTGCTCGAAAACCATTACGACATTCGCACCGTGCAGGAACTGCTCGGACACAGCGACGTGCGGACGACGATGATTTACACGCACGTTCTCAATAAAGGAACCACCGTGAAAAGTCCGCTTGACGGATAATATCCCGTCGGTTGGAGATGGCGGTCGGTTGCGCGGCAGGGGCTAACGGCAATGTTGCAAAAGAGCAATGTAACCATTCAATTGTCAGTGCGTCCGATAACCTAAACAACAATAGATTCTCCCTTGCTTTTGGTGCAAGCAGCTAAAAACAGACACACCTCCGCTCAAAGGACAAACCAAATTGTTAACTTTACGCCGGGTTCAGAACTCTGACTTTGAGCAAATCGAACTTTGCTCTGCCATACATTTATCGTTTGAGTAATTTCAACCGATTGACCTGTCCTTCGGTTTGACCGTTGCTCCACGGTGATACGGTAGCTTCTCTGACGGCTAAAAAGTCTTTCTGCAAGCCATTAGCAAATGAGCGTAATTCTTTGACGCCGGAGTCACAAGCCTTGACGATCCACAAACCAACTGTCATTGAACTTTGACCACGGATCAGCTTTACAAACTCTTCAGCAAGTTGAAAAGCGCGGTCAAACTCATTCCACTCGGCGCGGGAATTGAAAAGCATTTCCAATTCTTCTTCGGTAAGTTTTCCTCTGCGAAAGCACACTCGACGCAGTAGTTTTGCATCGAGACGACGAGAATCCAGATTGCCGGGCTGACGAGTAGTACCGAATCGGCGGCGACTAATCGGTCGTGCCGTTGTCCGGTCGCTGCTTGTTCCTGATTTCGGCAATACAGGTAAATGAGGAAGCAGGCGGCGGCGACAGGCTTGTCTTTTCATTTCGGCAAAAGATTCTTCTAAAGCACGCTGCCATTGCCCGTCATCGAGTATCTCGAAATTCCTCTTTTCGGTTGCCGCTTCCGGTTCAAGATTATCTGCTTCGGGGAAGACTCGGACAATCGTCTTTCTTTGCCGCAACAGGCGTTTAGTCATCTTTTCCAGAGCATCGCCCAAGTTACTCAGCAGATGCCAGCGGTCGGCAACTTGGGTGGCGTAGGGTTTACCCATCATAATGCCGTTGCGGTAAGCAATCGAACGATCACGGGCGACGGTCTCAACGCTCGGACGAGCAAACAGCCAGTCAGTTAATGTTGCAGCCTCACGATCCCGCAGTAAGTCAATAACTTTTCTTCTTTCCAAATCAACAATAATGGTTCCGTAGGTGCAGCCTTTGCGCCATGCCCAATCATCAACACCAATAACTTTCGGTTTATTGCCCGGTGAGAATAATGATGTTCGGGAAGCCGCCCGCCGAATCATCCGCAACAAGGTGTCGCCGCTCGTCTTGATTCGTAATCGTTCGGCGGTTCTTGCCCCGGCTTCGCCGCCTAAAGCAAACGCCAGCCAAGTTAACGCGCCGTGGAGCCGATCAGTCTTGCGGGCATAAACCTCGACTACATCGGGCAGGCGTTCGCAAAATATCTTTTGTCGGCAAACTCCATTCCGACAGCGAAACTTTCGGGTATGCAATTGAAGCTTGACAGCCACGCCGTGCCACGGCAAATCAGCCACCGTTCGCCGGTAACGGCTGTGCACACTTTCCGATGGGTGATCGCAGTTCGGACAGCAAAGGCGTAATTGTTTTGAGCGGAGCACGACGATGATCGTGTTTGCTTCCGAGATAAAACTTTCGAGTTGAATAATATCTGGGTTAGCGAGTATCGTATCGGCATTCATAATGCCCTTTTTGTAACACTATTCGTTTGTTTGCACCAAATCTGCCGATGAACTAAACAATAAACCTTATTTGATAAATAAAGGGATAAAAGGTCAGCCGTTTCTTGAAGTTCTTTAATTTGTTTTTCGCCAACACTCATGAACATCCCTCTCTAGGTCAGAAGTGAACATTCAGAACTATACTCGGAAGCGTTTTTTGCTAAACAAATTATGAATTAACAATGTTTTCAAGCTTCAAGAAAGAATTAATTAATCCCAAAAAGGCAGAAAAGTGCCAGAGATTCATGCCCGGTGACGACGAACGAATTTTCGCGGGAGATGGAAAAAGAACAGAAACATTGACACCGACTTCAGAAAACGCCGATGGAAACCTGGTCGCGCCTTGTAACTTTTAAGATGTGGATTCTTACTATCTATTCGGCAGGCGTTTTTTTATCGCTCTTCTTTGTATCTATCAGGGGAAGATTACTGAAGGGCTTAGTTTAATCAGCGGAAGCAGGTTAACGGCAGCTGGTAGCGCGATCTTTAAGGCTCTATGATTCTTAAAAGGTGATAGGTTTGGCTATACAAAAGCTACACCTACAGATATTTATAAAGGCGTTCTTCCAAAAATATCTTCAAGTCGTCAATGCTTTTTATCGTTTCGCTGTATATTACTTCCCCGTTCTGCTTAATTGAAATCTGCGGTAAATCTTCAACCACCAAAATTGTTATCCGATAATTCTTGCCTTTGACCTGTCGGCTGAATTCCAGTTGTGCCGTGTCCGAATCGCTCAGCGTCAGGCGATTCATTTTCATGATATGGATAAGGTCTGAACGCTCGTAAATGGTCATCATATTCGATAAATCTTAACATAAACCTGTACCCGCTTTCCTGTCATTACTTGTGTAATTAATGCCGGAATTGAAAAGTTGGAAGCGAGTGAAATTATCGAAAGATTAATTCTCAAACGCTTCGAAATATGATTCAGCCTCAGTTTGATAGTTAAAAGAAAATGCGCGGGTTTTAGATTAATCGCAGTAGATTATAAGAGGGTTAAGGGGATAACATTATCGGACGCAACTATGCAATATGGTCATTCACAACTAATAAAATAGGTAGTTCTGAGTAATCAAATTTAATAAAGGCACTAATTACTCGTTCTGCAATATCAAAAATTATTAGAGTTCTGACCGACTGATTTATCAAATTTAGAATACCGAAATTTCAAAAGAATTATTTAACCGGCTGTTTTCAGATAAATTTCGTCCGCCAAAACTAAACGACTATGCACTGAAAGTGCATAGGTTTGAAGAGGACTGAAAGTCCTCAATCAAGAATAAAGGTATCAGTTTCGCCATTTGATTGTTGGCGATGGTGTTCTAAATATTGCTGAACCAT
>JAABUN010000583.1_pt1 | contig 91801 bp, 93 predicted proteins | sample 5559311 | NCBI WGS metagenome assembly JAABUN01 (sample SAMN10711877, study PRJNA513370) | rock metagenome | isolation source: Antarctica rocks | place: Antarctica: Victoria Land, Siegfried Peak sud | reverse complement strand
CAATGTGATAATCGCACTGATAGACGACATGTGTTAGCTTTCTGTACTTCGGCACTCCTTATTTTATGGCCTAGCCAAACATACATCACCACCACCAGAGGTGGTGGGTTTCCGCAAGGGACTAAATGTCTTGCACTAAAGTGCATAGTTTTGGACTAGCGTGTTGAGACACTAAAGGTTTGATCTTCTTTACCCTTTAGCTCTCAGATAAAGCGTTTCTCACGGTAACGCTCAAGCAGGCGAAAAAATCTTTAGCATCACGACTGAATTATCATCTTCGTTGACCGACTCGAACCCCAATTTCTTGTAGAGGTTTATAGCCGGGTTGTTTCTAGAAACGCTTAAAGAAACAGCTTGATAGGTTGATTCGGCGTCTCTAAACAGCTGCTCGAGCAACATCGTCCCGACGCCCCGTCTGCGGTAATCCGGCAACACTGCTATCCCGACTTCCGGCGTCTTATCGTCCACGTACCCATAGCCTTTTTGTAAAGCCGTCAGTAGTCTGAGCCAAACCGCACCTACAGATAAACCGTTCTCTAGATCGTTGGCTATCAGCGCTACGTCACCTGACTTTCCCCAATCTGCTACATACTTGGCAATCTCGGGAAGCTTGACGATATCTCTCGAAAAAGGTTCGTGACCCTCAGGAACGTAAAGCGACCTATAGAGCATCTCCCTGAGAAACGCTTGATCCGCTGACGAAGCTTTGCGAATACGAATGTTCATTAGAATCGATAGTTCCTTCAGAAAAGTCGTTAGCTAACGCAAGGCGTAGCAAAATATTTATACTCACGGCGGGTTAGTCGTAAGCTTGAACTTAAAGCCACTTAAAACCTATCTCATAAACACGAGGTGTTTGCCGAACTCGAGGTGCTTTTCCAAGTACCGCGCCGTACGGTCGCCGTCCCTTTCGCCGAGCAGTTTGAGGAGCGTTTCATGCTCCAGGCTGTTCTGCTGCACCCGCTGAAAAAAACGGTCGTCGCGGTAGAACTTGTGAACCGTGCGAAACAAAATATCGTGATGCCACCACAAAGCCCGTAAAATCTCTTCGTTGCCCCACAACCGGCACAAGGTCAGGTGAAATTCAAGGTCGCTCGAGGCGGCGAGCGCCACGTCGCCGGTTTCGAGCGCGTGCTCGTGCTCGCCCAGTTTCGCCTCCAGCTGGGCGCGACCTTCAGGGCTCAGCGTCCCGGTCAGCCGCCGGACGACAAAAGTTTCAAGAGCAATTCTCAAGTCGAAGTGGTGATGCACTTCTTCGGGCGTCAGCGCCCGCACGACGATGCCCTGCTGCGGTGAGACGCTCACAAAGCCTTCGTTCTCGAGTCTTTCTATCGCCGAGCGAACGGGCGTTTTGCTCATCCCCAGCTTTTCGGCGAGCGTCCGCTCGGACAAAAAGCTCCCCGGCGGAAACGCTTCGCTTAAGATCAGCGTTTTCAGCTCTTCGTAAGCGCGGTCTTTTAAGAATACGCGGCGCTCATCACGTTTACTCTGACGCTCAACCGACGCGGGTGTAGTGCTCGGGGGAAATGCCATCGGTCTCCTTTGGTAGTGGCCTGCTGGGTCGGCGGCAGTCCGGCCGCCCCTACAATTGACAGCCATTGTACATAATTGCTAGTATCTCACTGGTATACCAGTAATCAAATAGGAGGTTGAGATGAAGCGGTTTGGCGTCATATCCATTTTTTTAGCTGTCTTGAGCATGGGCGTAATCAGTGTCGGCTTGGCTCAGGACACTCTGCCCATCGGCGTGATCACCAGCATCACCGGGCGTTACGCCGAGTTCGGCGAGCAGCACCAGGCCGGGTTCGCGGTCGCCCTAGAGGAAGTCAACGCCAATGGGGGCGTGAACGGTCAGCAGCTCGAGCTCGTCCTCCGCGACGACACCTCGGACGTGAACGCGGCGCTCTCTGCGGCTGAAGGCTTGACCCGCGAGGTCCCGCTTGTGCTCGGCGCGTACTCGTCTTCGATTACAAACCCGCTCGCGCAGTTTTTTTCGCGGCAGGGGTTTCCGTTTTTGGTCTACACTTCGTCTGAAGACGCTATCACCACGCCCGGTTCCGAATGGACGTTTCGCCTTAACCAACCCGCCTCGGCCTACGCGACGGTACTCTTCGATATCTTCGACCAGCTTAACAGCGCCCAAGACGCGGGCCTTAAAACGGTGGCCCTGATTCACGGCAACGGCCCTTTCGAATCGTCCGTAGCCGACGCCGTCGTGCGTTTATCCGAAGAACGCGGCTTCGAGCTGACCGAAAGGGAGAGCTACGACCGGGGCGTCACCGATTTTCGCCCGATCTTAAACCGCTTCGCCTCAGACGCGCCCGACATCGTCTTTATGGTCTCTTACGCCGAAGATTCTGTGGGCCTACTCCGTCAAGCGAGTGAAGTCGGGTTAAATCCCAAGCTCTTTGCCGGTGGCGCAGCCGGGTTTGCGCTACCTAACTTTATCGAGGGCGCGGGCGCAGCCGCGAACTACGTCGTGACGGCGACGACCTGGACGAAAGACGCCGCCTATCCGGGCGCGGGCAACCTCTACGAGCGGCTTAAAGAACAGCTGGGCGGCAAAGAACCTTCTTATCACGCGGCTCAGGCGTACGCCGCGCTGATTACCGCCGCCGACGTGCTGAGCCGCGCCGAAGATACAGGCCCCGAAGCGGTGCAAGCGGCGCTCGACGCGACCGACATTGCCGAAACCGCCTACGGCCCCGTCAAGTTCGACGATTACGACGGTTTTCAAAATCAAAATCCGTTGTCGATGCTCGCGCAGCAGGTGCAAGACGGCGCGTTTGTCACGGTGTTTCCTAAAGACGCCGCGCAAGCCGATCTCGCCTTCCCGACACCTGCTTGGAACGAACGCTAAACGGTTTTGGTGGCTCTTAGCTAGAGCCACCAACCTTACGTTATGGACCCTTTTTACGAATTTTTGCAAAATCTTTCCGGCGGGCTGCTTATCGGCGGCGTGTACGCGCTTTTAGGCATCGGCTTGTCGCTGATTTTCGGCGTGATGCGCGTCATTAACTTTTCGCACGGCGATTTTGTCGTACTCGGGATGTACACCGCGATTGTCATGTATATGCAGCTCGGTTGGGATCCGCTCTTAAGTTTACTCGTCGCGCTGCCGCTCGGTTTTTTGCTGGGGGTAGGGCTCGAGCGCCTCATCTTAAGCCGCCTCGTCGATGCTCCGGAGGGCAGCACCCTGTTAGCGACGTTAGGGTTATCCCTAGTCATTCAAAATATTTTGCTACTGACTTTCGGCGCGTCGCCGCGCTCTCTAAACGTCGCGTACGGTACCGCGACTGTTTCTCTCGGCCCGGTTACGCTTTCTTTAGTTCAGCTCGTCGCGGGCGGGGTCGTGCTCTTGGTCATTATCGGCTTGTACCTCTTTTTAACCTATACCGAACAGGGCCAGGCGGTGCGGGCGACCTCGCAAAACCGTCTCGGCGCAGAACTCGTCGGGATCAATTCGCGGGCCATCTATAGCCTCGTTTTCGGCGTCGGGGTGGCGCTCTCGGTCGCCGCCGGGATCATCTTGATTCCGCAACTCTTTGTCACACCGGTGATTACCGGGCCGGTACTTACCTTAAAAGCCTTTGTCGTGACCGTTTTGGGTGGCCTCGGCAACGTCTGGGGGGCCATCGGCGGCGGGCTCTTGCTCGGCGTCGTCGAGGTATTGGGCGCGTCTTATATCTCGTTTGACTACCGCGACGCCTACGGGCTGCTCGCCTTTTTGCTGATCTTGCTGTTGCGCCCCGAAGGACTGTTCGGCAGGTCGGTCAAACGCGTATGAGGCGTTTTGCTGTGCCCGCCTCGCAGCTCGCGCTTTTTCTCGGCGTCGGGCTGCTCATTCCGCTCTGGTCGGGGACGAATTTCAGCCTGATGATTACGCTCCTGCTCTTTATCGGACTCGCGACTTCGTGGGATATTTTAGGCGGTTGGACAGGGCAAACGAGCCTTGGACACGCAGCGTTCGTCGGCATCGGCGCGTACTCGCTGGCGCTCGGGACGAGCAAGCTTGGGCTGGACGCAATTTCGGCGCTCGAGCTGGGTCTCGTCGTCGCCGCCGTGTTCGCGCTGCTCTGGGGCTCGCTGACGTTCGGCCTGCGCGGGTCGTACTTTACGCTTTCAACGATTGCCATCGCCGAAATTTTACGGCTCGTCGCCATCAACGAAGCGTGGTTTACAGGTGGGTCGGCGGGGCTTTTTATCTCTGCGCTCCCTGAACCCTTCGGTTTAGACCTCTTTAGCAGGCAAGTTGAATACTACCTCGCGCTCGTCTACGCGGCGTCGGTGATTGCGTGCGTGATGTGGTTTTCCGGGAGTCGTTTCGGATACGCCATGCGCGCGGTGCGTGAAGACGAAGCGGCGGCGCAAGCGTCGGGCATCGATCCGGTGCGGGTCAAGTTGCGCGCGTTCGCCCTGTCAGGGGCGCTGACCGCGTTGGGGGGCGGAATTTACGGCGCGTACCTGTCATTTTTAGACCCGCACAACCTATTTTTCTTGCCCTTATCCGTGCAGATTGCGTTGACCGCGATTATCGGCGGGCGCGGGACGGTCTGGGGACCCGCGTTGGGTGCGACGCTGCTGATTTTGGCCGCCGAGGTGTTTCGCAGCGTGTTTGCCGAAGCGAACCTGCTGATCTACGGCCTGCTGATTTTGGTCGTGATCTTGTTCGTCCCGCGTGGCCTGATCGGTGAATGGTCACGGTATTTGCGGCGGAGGCGCTATGCTCGAGAACAACGCTAAAGCCCCCGGCAGCATCTTGCACGCCGACGGGATACGGGTACAGTTCGGCGGCGTGACGGCAGTTGACGGCGTCTCTTTAGACCTGGAACGCGGCAAGATTTTAGGGCTGATCGGCCCGAACGGGGCAGGCAAAACCACCCTGTTCAATGCGCTGACAGGTTACGCCCCGCTGAGCGGTGGGCGCGTCACCTATCTGGGCCGCGACATCACCCGCGCCTCACCCTTTGAACGTACCCGCAAGGGGCTGGGCAGAACGTTTCAGATCGAACGCCCTTTTGAAGGCTTGAGCGTTTTAGAAAACGTCTTGATCCCGGCGTTTTTGCGTTTTCCAGCTCGGCGCGACGCCGAAGACTGGGCCGAAGAGTGCTTAACCCGCGTCGGCCTCAGCGACCGTCGTAACCAGCTTTCAGCGGAGCTGAACCTGGCGCGGCGGCGAAGGCTCGAGCTCGCCAAAGCGCTCGCCGTCAAACCACGCGTCCTCTTTTTAGACGAGCTGATGGCGGGCCTTAACCCACCCGCACTAGCTGAAATGATCGAATTCGTCCTCAGTTTGACCCAAGACGGCACCGCTATCTTGATGGTCGAACACATCATGCAGGCTGTCGTCGAGTTGTCGGACCACATCATCGTTTTGGCGTTCGGTAAAAAGATTGCTGAAGGTACACCGGAGGTCGTCACGAACAATCCGCTGGTCATCGAAGCGTATCTGGGAGGGGTAGACGATGACTAGCGAGACCCACGCGCCGGTTTTACAGGTCGAAAACGTCGATCTAGGTTACGACGAACTCTTGGTCGTGATGGGCGTCAGCTTAAATGTGCATCAGGGTGAGCTGGTCGGACTCGTCGGCGGCAACGGTAGCGGCAAGTCCACCATTTTACGGGCGGTTTCGGGGATGATTCAGCCGCGGGCAGGGCGTATTCTATTCTCCGGTCAAACGGTGCGTAAACGCAGCCCACACCAGATGGCCGAACTCGGTATCGCACACGTCCCGATGGGGCGGCAGCTGTTTCCGAATATGACCGTCGCCCAAAACCTCGCGCTCGGGGCGTATTTGCCCGAGCCGCGCCGCCACCGCGCCGAGAGCCTAAAGCACGTTTACGAACTCTTCCCCGATCTGCACGAAAAACGTAAAATTATGGCAGGCAACCTTTCGGGCGGTCAGCAGCAGATGGTCGCCATCGGGCGGGCGCTCATGCTCCGGCCTAAAATGCTCATCATGGACGAGCCGTCTCTAGGGCTCGCGCCGCGCCTCGTCAAAGAGGTGATGCAGGCGATTCGCCGCGTGTCGCAGACCGGGCTACCGATCTTGCTCGTCGAGCAAAACGTCAAACAGGTGTTGCAGATTACCGACCGCACGTATGTGCTCGAGAACGGCAAACTGGTCATCGAGGGGCCATCGGGGGAGCTGATGGGTAACGAAAAGGTCAAACGGGCGTATCTGGGGCTTTAGGTTTCTAAATGTTGATTAGGAGGCTCGAGTTTCAGTGCTCGAGCCTCTTTAAGCTTGAACACCTGGCCCACAGCTTCAAAACTTGCGCTGACCCGAATCCCCAAAAGCTGAAGAGATTTTAGGTTGAAGGTTTACCGCTAGTTCTTCGAGAGCTTGCGCCACAAGTACGCCCCACTCAACATCGGGTTGACGTAGGTACCTTGAAGCCCAGCGTTTTGTACTAAAAAAGAAATCCCCTGACCGCCTAGCTCACCCGAGCCGAGGTTCGGATTGCTTTCGGCAACGACCGCTTGGTTTATAAACGCGGCGCTGACATTGCAACCTAACGGGCGCGGTAGACCACCCTAAGGTTCATAGCGGTTGTACTTCCGTAAAAGAGTCTGGAGTCGGTCGTGCGGGAGGGCGTAGCGGGTGTTGCCGTTCTGCCCGGTCATATCCTCGGCCGCGACGAGCGCGTTGATCACCGCCTCTTCGGTCGCCTGCACCGTCGCCCGAAAAAGAGGCGTCATCCGGTCGTTGCGCAGCATCTGGGCCGCTATCACCCGCGCCTCTGTTTCAGCAAAAGATGCCGTTGAGAAGGCTATAAAAAGCTCGCCGCTGCCGTTTTCGGCCACGCCGCCGGTGCGGGCGAGGCCCATCGGCACCCGGCGGGCGAGCCGCTCGAGCTGATGCGGCAATAGCGGCGCGTCGGTCGCGACGACCGCGATCACCGAGCCGTATTCGGAAGGTATAGGGGTTTGACCGAGCTGTCCGTAGGTAGCAAGCAGGTCAGTGATCTCTTTTCCGACCGGAACGCCCGCGACTACGAGGTCTTCTCGTTCGCCGAAGTTGGCCTGAACGAACACCCCGACGGTATACGCGCCGTCCTCAGCGGTTAAACGCCGCGACGCCGTCCCGTTCCCACCCTTAAAGCCGTACAGACCCATCCCGGTGCCGCCGCCGACGTTGCCTTCGGCGACCGGCCCCGGCGACGCACCGTTAAGCGCTGTAAACACGTGCTCTTCCCTGACGTGAAAGCCGTTGATATCGTTTAAGAAGCCGTCGTAGGTTTCGGCGACCACCGGCAAAAGCCAAGGTTGCTCCATCCCACCTGCGGCAACTGCCCATTTGACTACGGCGGCGTGGACTGCGCCGACGCTGTGGGTGTTGGTGATGAGAATCGGACCCTCGAGCAACCCCGATTCTTTAACCCAAGCCGTCCCCGTCATCTCGCCGTTGCCGTTATGCGAATAGCCCCCGGCGAAGACAGGCGTATCCGCGCCCGTCCTACCGCGCGGTAAGATCGCCGTCACACCGGTGCGGACAGGCCCTCGACCGACGACAAGGTGTCCGTCACCTTCGTTAAGGGTTACGCAACCGACTTCAACCCCGGCAACGTCGGTGAGCGCGTTTAGCGTGCCGGGTTGACCCTCGAAGGGAACGCCCAAGTCGCGGGCTCTAGGCATCTCCCGACCTGCGCTTAGCTGTGCGGAGAACTTTTCCGCAATTTAGAGCGGCGTACTCGGCTGGGGTAATCACCTGGGCTCCCTTCACTCCGCCAACGTTTACGGTGAAAACGAGATGCTGCTCGCGTTCATCACGGCCCGAAAGGTGCGGTTAAAGGCGAGGGCGTCGGAAGCCGTGTAGCGGATGGTGCGCTCACCTGCCCTGGTCACGCCCGGAAGGTACAAGCACTGGTCGGCCCTGGCTTGATGGTCGAAGTCGATTTCTACCGAGCAGTTCGGCGGCAAGGTCCAGGGTTTAGCGTCTGCTGCGTGCTTTACAGCCTGTTCTGCGCCATCACGGATGAGCTGCTGCACCCGCTGCGGGTGCAGGTGAAGCGCGCTAAAGGTGGAGTAGCCTTTTTTAACGACGACCCCGACAAGCTGACCGAGCAAAGCCTTAACCTGCGCGACCGCCTTGTCGTCTCCGGTGACGAGCGTGACCGGGACGCCGAAATGTCCGGCAATCGCCGCATTGATCCCGAACTCGCCGGTCGAGTGACCGTCCAAGCGCACATCGCTGACAAAACCTGTCCAGGTATGGGCGAGGGGCGCACTCGGGGTACCCGCTTTGGCATGATAACCCACGTAAAAAACAGCGGCGACACCTCTTTCCTGGACACCTTGCACCATACCCAGCGCTTTGTCGCTACCGGTGATAAACCGAACTTCCGGATGCAGCTCTTCGGGGACGAGGTTACGCATTCCGTTATGCGAATCGTTGACGATCACCTCTTCCGCGCCCGCAGCGAGTGCGCCCTCTACCGCAGCATTGACCTCACGTGTCAACCGAGCACGCGCCCGCTCGTATTCGGTGGTTGACGAGGGTGAGGTACCATATTCAGGGGGTGTGCCCTGAACCCAACTGGTCACGCCGCATACGCCTTCCATATCAGCTGAAATAAGAACTTTCATCTAAACTCCCTAATAACCTTCGGTGCTAGTTTTGATAGCTAAACTGGGCACTTTAACAGCGTACTCCGCGCGTTTTTCATCTGAGAAGTTTATCTAAGCGTAGTGACATCTGTTTTCAAAGGCGTTTAAGGCGAAGAGCAAGTCGAACGCTTTGTAAACAAAAGCCCATGCACCGTTTTACTTCCGGGCAAACTAGCACCATTGGTTAATAAGCCACCTCAAGAGTGTTCAAACTAAGCAGCGCGGCACCGAAACAGAACCAAACTAACATACCGGCTGTAGACCACTCAGTTGACCGTAAGTGGTCAGCCTGTGTAAACAGCATAAAGGCTCAGGTCGTGACCTGAGCCTTTATGGGTAGTAACTGGTTTTTTAACCGTCCCTCGCGTCCGGCATCGGCGCGGGCTTGTTGTCCAATACCTCTTCGATGCGCGCCATCACCTCGTCAGAAAGTTTGTCCACCACGTTTAACGCTTCCATATTTTGCGTCACCTGCTCGGCTTTACTCGCGCCGGTAATGACAGTAGACACATCCGGGTTTTTCAGGCACCAGGCGAGCGCGAGTTGCGCGGTGCTGCAGCCTAAATCTTCAGCGACCCCGGCAAGCTGCTTCACGGTCTCGAGCTGCTTTTTACCCTCTTCACTGTCGAAGCGTTCGCGGAGCCATTCGTAACCGGGCGTGGTGATGCGGCTGCCTTCGGGAATCCCGTCGTTGTATTTACCCGACAAGAGACCGCTCGAGAGGGGGCTCCAGGTCGTCAAACCCAGTTTGAAATCGCGGTAAAGGGGCCGGTATTCCGTCTCGACGCGTTCCCGCACGAACATGTTGTACTGCGGCTGCTCCATCAGAGGCGGCACCAAGTGCTCACGCTGGGCAATCTCGTACGCTTGCCGAATCTGCTCGGCCGACCACTCGCTCGTCCCCCAGTAAAATGCCAAGCCCTGATCTAACAGGAAGTTCATCGCCCGGACGGTCTCTTCAACCGGCGTATGCGGGTCGGGCCGGTGGCAGAAGACCAGATCGACGTAGTCCATCTGAAAGCGTTCGATAGCCGCTTTCGTGCCCTCGATCACGTGCTTGCGCGAGAGCCCCAGATCGTTCGGGCCGTCGCCACCCCAAAAGATTTTGGTCGAAACCACCAGGTCGCTGCGTTTCCAACCCTGCTTTTTAATGACGTTGCCCATCATCGTTTCGGCTTTGCCGCTGCTATAACCTTCGGCGTTGTCGAAAAAATTGACGCCGTGGTCATAGGCGGTTTTCATCAGCTCGGTGGCGACATCTTCACCGATCTGGTCGCCGAAGGTGACCCAGGCACCAAACGAAAGGGCGGAGACTTTTAAGCCGGAATTGCCGAGATAGTTGTACTTCATGTGTCCTCCTTTATGAGCGCGCAAAAAACAAGCGCTTTGTCGTCAACCTGTACAGCTTTAACGCTTCTTGCCGATTACGCTGAAGCGCACGCTACATGTACGTCTATAAAATTGAGGCAAATCCGGTTCGGGCAACACATCACCCTGCGTAAGCTTTGTAGGCTGAACGGATGGACAAAAGACAACTTGGCAATACCGACTTGCAGGTCACGCGTTTAGGTTTCGGCCTTTCTGAAATCGGCTCGGCGGAGCTTTCAGACGCGCACCCGGGCGAGGTACTCAGCGCCGCCTTAGACGCCGGGATCAACTTCCTCGATACGGCGGCGTGTTACGGCCTCAGCGAAGAACTTATCGGCAACAGCGTGTCGGGACGGCGGGGCGAATTTTATCTGGCGACTAAGGCCGGACACGTCGTCGATGGGTACAAAGGTGAGGAGTGGACGGCGCAGACCATTCACGACAGCATCGACCGCAGCTTAAAGCGTCTGCAAACCGACTACCTCGACCTCGTACAACTTCACTCGTGCAGCGTCGCCGTGTTAGAGCGCGGTGAAGCCGTTCAAGCCCTGCAAGACGCGCAGCGCGAAGGCAAGGTGCGTTATATCGGTTACAGCGGCGACAACGACGCGGCGCTGTGGGCGGTTCGGAGCGGCCTTTTCGCCACCCTGCAAACGAGTTTTAACTTGGTTGACCAAAAAGCTCGGCTCGAGCTTTTTGACGCAGCCAAGACCCAAGGTATGGGCGTGATCGTCAAACGGCCCATCGCCAACAGCGCGTGGGGGGCAGCAGCGAGCCCGAGCGAGTATGCCGACGCTTACTTTGGGCGGGCGCAGAGGATGAACGCGTCCGACCCGCTACCCGGCGCACCCGGCGACCGCATCGCGCTGGCGCTGGGGTTTACCCTCGCCCACGACACCGTGGACGTCGCGATTGTCGGGACGAAAACACCTAAATACATGCGATCGAACGTCGCACTCGCCGAGCAGGGTGCGGGCCTGAGCGACGAGACCCTTACCGAACTCCACCACCGGTTTGAAGCGGTCGGCCGGGACTGGCCGCAGCTGACCTAAAGAACTCCCCTCAGGTCGGAAAGATAAGCCCGCGTTCGCGCGCCCAGATAACCGCTTCGGCGCGCGATTTGATCCCGAGCTTGCTGTAGATGGTCGCGACGTAGTTGCGAACGGTATGCCTCGAGAGCCCTAGTTCCTGGGCGATCTGTTCGTTACCTTGGCCCTGCGCGAGCAGCTCGAGCACCCCTAGTTCGCGTTTGGTGAGCTGCTCGAGCCCCGGCTTCTCTTCGCCGCCCGCACGTATCTCGGCGAGTTTTTCCATCACCACGCGCGTAAACCAAGACGTGTCGCTCATCGTCGCCTGAATCGCCTGCATCAGTTCGTTTTCGGAGCGTTTACGGTCGGTAATGTCCAAATAGGTGTCGATCAGGTGGGGCTCGCCGCTAAAAGCGACGATTCGGCCCTCGCTTAAAATTTGGCGCTGTTCACCCTTTTTAGTTCCCATACTCGCCTCGTGCTCTACCACCTGGTCGCTCCCATTACGCCGCATCTGCCGGAGCGCCGTCTCGCGTTTGCCGTACTCCAAAAATAACCCGAGGTCGGCGGCAGTCTTGCCGATAACTTCGTCGCGGGAGTAACCGGTGAGTTTAACGAAGCTCTCGTTGACGTCGTTGAACCGCAAATCGCTGAGCCGGACGATGCTGATGGCGGTCGGATTGACCGTAAAGGTCGCTCTAAAACGGGCCTCAAGTTCACGCTGCGCGGTTACGTCGCGTACCGTAAGCACGCCGAGCGTGATCGAATCTTTGACCTGAGTCCCGCTGTACGCGCCCAGCCAGCGCCGCTCGCTACCGGAATTTGACCGGTTAAGCCGCGCGTCCACCAAAGTATTCGCCCCGCCCCGCGTCCACAACTCGTATTCGGTAAAAGTTTCGCCGCGTAGCACCCGCTTGGCGGGGGTGTCGTATTCGGCTACTAGGCTCCCGTCCGAAAACCAGTACGTCGTCAAGTCAGCGACTTTGAGGTCGTGAACCTCCTCACCGGTACCGTAAAAACGGCGGGCCGCCGCGTTGAGGTTAAGCACGTTGCCGTCCAGATCAAAGGTCACAAGGCCCTCGACAAGGCCCTCAAAAATTGCCTTGAGCTGATGCGGTTCGGCTTCCCGAACGCTGTAAACTTGATCTCGAGTGATAACGGCCTCTCTGCTGCAAAACCGCTCGAAAGGCGGGCTCCCGGTCGTTGCAACATCGTGCGAAGTCAGGTTTTCGTGCGGTAGAGGCGGACCCGAGGCGTGCGTCCTGTGCCTAACGTGGACTGTTCGGGTAGCAGCACAGCTTGTACCTTTACCATAGGCTTGCAGGCAGCAATAAGATAGGGACTTCTGTATCAGAAAAGCAGTACACGAAAAGTGAGGTGCTCCTGGAGAAAACGCGTTTAGCTCCACATTTACGCTGTTTTAGAGGTGCTGCAAAAACGTTTGGTTGCACTACCGGCAATATCTTGGTGAAGGTCGGCGTCGGGTACTTGCGCCTCAGTCAGCTGGGGTCAGCGTCATAAGCAGGGCGTCGTTTAGACACCTGCGTGTCGTTACGGCAAGAAAATAAAACAGTAAAGAAATAAAACAGCAAAGAAGATCGAGTCAAGCACTACCGATGATCTCTTCTCCCGACCACCGAGACACCCTAAAAACCGGTTGAGCGGGGCGAAAGAAGGTAGAATAAAGAACACAGCATAAGAGAGTCCCTGAGCCGTATTCTCCCTGATGTATGCTGTATTCTTCTCACTCATAAAGCGGACGCAACCGAACGCTCTTACAACCTCCGACCACCTTTTGTATTGACAACGGCTTACCCTTCGCCGTAAACTCCCTCACGCAAGCGGCTGGGGAAGACCGGTGCAAATCCGGCGCTGTCCCGCAACGGTAACGTTTGGAACATCTTCAAACGAAGCCCGAATACCGGAGCTTGACGCAACGCACCTCTTGCGCGGACAAGGTGGGCGGCGCTTACGGCAACGTTGCCGGAGTCAACGGGTGTCGGCGTAGCCTTCCAAAAATCCGACGTCAGGGTGCCCGAGGAGGCACCATGAAGGGTTTTGTCACGGGTTTCGTCTTTGTCGCGGTTTGCTGGTTTGGCTTGGCCTCTGCGACCACCTATCCGTATTCCGTTACCGACGATCTAGGCTCCAAAGTTACACTCGACGCCGAACCTACGCGCGTCGTGACGATGATTCCGAGCCACACTGAAACGCTCTGCGCGGTTGACGCGTGCGGCAAACTCGTCGGGGTCGATACTTACAGCAATTTTCCGGCAAGTATTAAGGCGTTACCGAAACTCGGCAGCGCCTTCGAGCCGAACCTCGAGGCGATTGTCGCGCTTAAACCCGACTTGGTGTTGGTCGATGAATCGTCCGACCTCGCAGCGGCGTTGCGGCAGCTCGGGATTCCCGTTTACGCCGGAACCGCGCAGACTTTTGACGAAGTGTTCGAGAAGTTCAGCGTGCTGGGCGCGCTTGTCAACCGGGAGACCGAAGCGGCTCTATTAAGTGGTCGGGTGCAAGGAGGTATCCGGGCGATCAGCGAACGGGCAGCGCAGCTCGAGCCGACCTCCGTCTACTTTGAGATCGACCCGACCCCCTACAGCGTCGGGCCGGACTCGTTTATCGGGGTGCTACTGAGCCGCGCCGGAGGCGCAAACATCGTCGCGGCAGGTTTAGGCGACTTTCCGCAGCTCGAGCCCGAATACGTCGTCGCCGCCGACCCCGAGGTCATTATCGTAAGTGAGCGCGACGCAGCAAGCTTACCGAAGCGCCCCGGTTGGGCGGGTATCGCGGCTGTGCAAGACGGGCGCGTCGTCCCGACCTCACCAACGGTTGACGACGCCATCAGTCGTCCCGGCCCGCGTATCGTAGACGCCGTACGGTTTTTTGCGCGGGCGCTCCACCCTGAAGTCTTTGGTTCTTTGCCCCGTTAGGGGCAACAAAACGTGTTCCGCGCCCTTCACGTCGCCCTGACGTTTCTGACGACGCTGCCACTACCGCCGGTTAAAGCGTGGGGAGAGGACGACACGCGGCGGAGTGTGGCAGCGTATCCGCTCGTCGGGCTGCTTTTAGGCTTTTTATTGTGGCTTGCGGCGTGGCTGCTGGGCGCGCTGCCCGAGACGCTGCGCGGCGCACTCTTACTCGGCGTATGGCTCCTTTTAACAGGCGCACTCCATTTCGACGGGTTTTGCGACGTGGCGGATGCGGCATTTTCTAGCAAGCCCCCCGCAGAACGCCAGCGTATCGCCAAAGACCCGCAACTCGGCGCGTTCGCGCTCGCGGCGGGCGGGGTGTTGCTCCTGACCAAAGCGGCGGCGCTCGGAAGTGTACCCCTTACTTTTTTACCGGTCGTTCCGCTCCTAAGCCGGACGCTCGTCGTCTTGCCGCTGACGTTTGGACGCACGCACGGCTCGAGCCGACTTGGGCGCAGTACGCAGCCGAGCCTGAAGGCGGCGTGGGTTCCGCTGTTTTCAGGTTTGGCTTTGGGCGTCGGCGTCAGCCTTTTGACGCACACGCTGACAGCTTTTTTAAGCTTGACTGTGGCGGCGCTCGTTACTGTTTGCCTGCTGGCCTGGTGGCTTTCAAAGCGGCTCGGCGGACTCGGCGGCGACGCCTACGGCGCGCTGATCGAAACGAGCGAGGCGGTCATGCTGAGCGTGGCTGTCCTGTTATGACCGGTACGGGCCTGCCGGACATCCCCGGCGTCAAGCTCGAGCGCACCCTACCGGGCGCTGACTGGGAGCATTACCTGCTGCTTACGTTCGGCGAACCTTGTGAAGTGGTCTCGAGCGCTCCGTTAAACGGCGGGTTCGGTGTCCGCCGCGCGCTTCTTAACCGGAGCGTTCAGAAAAATTGGCGTTGTGACGATCCTACAGCCGAGCTGACGCAGTACGTCGCGCGTTTAGGGCTAAACCCCGACACGACCGTCGGTCTGATAACAGCCGTCAGTATGGCGGACTTACACTACAGCAGCGCCGAACGTTCCGGGTGGCGCGTTCACACGCTACTGACGGCGGGCGTCGGGAACGCAGCGGCGGCGGGGGGGCGCTTTGCGCTAGACACATCTGGAGCGGGGACGGTCAACGTGATGGTGTTGCTCGAGGGTTCGCTGAGCCCCGCCGCCCTCGTCGGCGCGGTGCAGAGCGTCACCGAGGCGAAAACGGCGGCGTTTCGGGAGGCGGGCGTGACAACCCGTTTCGGTGAAGCTGCCACCGGGACGACCACCGATACCGTCACCGCCGTCAATCTGAGGCCAAAGCCCCACAGCCCCTACGCCGGACTCGCCACTACGCTCGGATTTTTGCTCGCCGAAACCGTTTACACCGCACTTTTAGCGGCCCTCAGCTAAATCCGCCTCAACCGGATATTAAGGAGACGCAATGTCAGATACAATGTCAGCCACACCCCCGACGAACCGCAAAACCGAAAAACCTCAGGGTGAACGGCGCGGGCTGGTCATCATCAATACCGGGCACGGCAAAGGTAAAACGACCGCAGCCCTCGGCCTTATGCTGCGCGCCCACGGACGCGGCCTCAGAACCCGGCTGTTTCAGTTTATCAAGCACGAAGGGGCCAACTTCGGCGAACACCGGGCGCTGACCGAGCTGAATATCCCGTTCGCGGGTCTTGGCGACGGCTTTTCGTGGCGCTCGCAAGATTTGGACAAGAGCCGGGCGCTCGCCGTCCAGGGTTGGGAAGAGGCAAAAGCAGCCATCCTAAGCGGTCAGTACGATTTAGTCGTCCTTGACGAAGTGACCTACCCGGTGTCGTGGGGCTGGATTGCTCCGGATGAGGTCGTCGAGACGCTGAAGGCGCGTCCGGAAAAGATGCACGTGGTACTCACGGGCCGCGACGCGCACGAAAAGCTCGTCGCGGCCGCCGATACCGTCACCGAGATGAAGAAGATCAAACACGCCTTCGACGCCGCTGTTCCGGCGCAGCGCGGCGTCGAGCACTGAGGTAGCTGGCATGATTCACCACCGCAAACTGCCCGGATTGTCTTCTAGCTTCACTATCTTATCGGGACATACACCGCCGGACGAGGTGGGCTTTCGTTCAGACCAGCTGCAAATCCTTTACAACCATACCGACGTCGCCTGGTCCGACTCCGGCTTACACAAGCACACGGAGAGTGACGAATGCTTCGTCGTCCTTAAAGGGAGCCTCGAGGTAGAAGTAGAGGGCGTCCGTCACCTCATCGGCGAGCGCGAGTTTTGCTGTTTCCCGGCGGGGGTGTACCACGCCGTCGTAGCGGTGGGGCCGCCTGTCGAAACCCTGATGATCCGTGCGCCCTCGATCAACGACAAGGTATACCGAGAGGAGCGCCGCGCGTAGATGCTTTCTACTGCACTCCTTAGCGTCTGCGTAGACGCCCTTTACGGCGAACCTCCTGCGCGGCTGCACCCGGTCGTAGGAATGGGACGGTATCTAGAGCTTAAAGACGTGTGGCTAAAAGATAGCGTTCAGAGAAGCTCGAGTCTCCCCTACCAGCAGGTCGTCACCGGCGCAGGCTTTGTTTTGGTCGGGGCGGCGGCGTGCGGCGTAGCGGCGTGGGGCGTGCAACGGGGGCTGAAGCGTCTTCCACGCGCAGCTGAACGGCTCGGCGCTGCGTTCGTGCTCAAACCGTTTTTCAGCCTCTCAGCCTTACTCACGGCAGGCGACACCGTAAGGGGTGCGTTGGGGGCGGATGACCTGCCGGGAGCGCGGCGGCTTTTGGCGTGGCACCTCGTCAGCCGGGATACGTCAGCCCTGTCAAAAGGTGAGGTGGCGGGGGCAGCGGTCGCCTCACTCGCCGAAAATCTGACCGACAGCGTGGTCGCGCCGCTGTTTTACTTTGCGGTGTTCGGGCTGCCGGGAGCCACCGTTTACCGGTTTGTCAACACCGCCGACGCGGTGCTCGGCTACCGGACGCCGGAGTTGGCATACTTCGGCAAAGCCGCCGCCCGGTCTGATGATCTGCTCAACTTTATCCCCGCACGCCTGACGGCTGCGCTGCTCTACCTTGCACTGCTTGTCTCCGGCGCACCTGCACGCTCGAGCTGGCAGCAAATGCTCTCCGAAAGGAAGCGCACCCCGAGCCCGAACGGAGGGCTCACGATGGCGCTGACGGCGGCGGGCTTGGGAGTAAGGCTTACAAAACGCGGCGTTTATTCTCTTAACGACGCGGGACGTGAGGCGACGGGCCATGACATCGGCCGTACCGGACGGCTCATCAAGCTGACGGTCGCGCTCGGTTTCGGCCTTTACGCGCTCACTTCAGGGCTAAAACGTGCCTGAACCGGTTTTGACGCTTCCTCCCTACGCCCCACACGGCGGGCCGGATGGGGCGGCGGTTCGGCTCGATTTCAGCGTCAACAGCAACCCGTTCGGGCCACCCCCGGCACTTCTGGCGTATATCAGCGAGACCCAAGTCTCGAGCTATCCCGACCCGAGCTACAGGGCGGCGCGTACAGCGGCGGCGCACCATCACGGCGTCTCGCCGGAGTGCGTTGTAATAGGCGGCGCGGCTGAACTCAGCTACCGGCTCTCGGCGTGTTACCTGACCCCCGGTAAAAGTATCCTCGTTGCAGCCCCGAGTTTTGGCGAGTATGCGCGGGCGGCGCAGCTGCACGGCGCACACGTACACACCTGCAACGTTTACCCAAAAGACGCAAAACCTGACGTAACCGCGCTGATTCAGAAGATTAGAGAAGTACGGCCTACACTTCTCTGGCTCTGTCAACCGAACAACCCGACCGGACACGCCTGGAGCACAGAGGCATTGGCCCAAGTTGCCGACGCTTGCAAAACGCATGACGCGCTCTTCGTGATCGACGCGGCGTACCTCGAGCTGAGCGAGCTGAGCCGTGCACCCTCAGCCTTACCCGAAGCTGCCGTCACACTCTTTCCGCTGACGAAAACCTTTGGCATTGCCGGACTCCGCGCCGGATACGCCGTTGCCCCGCCGGAGGTCGCTGAAACGCTCCGCCGCGCGGCTCCGCCGTGGCCGGTGAGCACGCCTGCCGCCGCCGCCGTCTACTGGTGCCGAACTGAAGGACAAGCGTTCGCCGAGCAAACTGTGCCGGAACTGCTCGAGCTTCGCCAAGCTTTTCAAACAGGTTTGCACGATTTAGGGTTCGAGACGTGGACGAGTGCAGCGAGCTTTTTTCTGGTCGAAGTCGGGGACGCAGCCGGGTTTACGGCGAGGGCCAAAACCGCCGGGTTCCGGGTGCGGGACGGCTCGAGCTTCGGCCTCCCGACCTGTGTTCGCTTAGCCGCGCAGCGCGGCGCGGACAACGAGGCGTTTCTCCGGTGGCTGGCATGTTAGGGCGGTGTTTTGCAATATGTTAGACCTGTGGCTCGTGCGGCACGGCGAAACCGTGTGGAACACCGAGGGTCTTGTGCAAGGTTGGAGCGACCCACCGCTATCGGGAACCGGAGAAGCGCAGGCGCAAAAGCTTGCGTCCCGGCTCGCCCGCACGCCCTTTGCAGCGGTCTACAGCTCCGATTTGCAGCGCACACGCCAAACGGCGCAGCTCGCGCTTCCCGGCTTACACGTTATCCCCGACGCGCGTTTGCGCGAACTCGGTTTCGGCGCGTGGGAAGGAAAAATCTGGACGGGAGTCGCTGAGAACGATGCCGAGGCACTTGAAGCCTGGTACAGCGATCCTTACCGGAATACGCCAACAGGCGGCGAACCTTACGCCGACCTCGAGACCCGCATCCAGTCATGGCTCAGGGCGCTACCGCAAACAGGGCGCGTGCTCGCTTTTACCCACGGCGGCCCCATCCGCACAGTTCTTTACGACCTGACCGGTGTTCCGAACGGTCAACATTGGCGTTTCGAGATCGGCGCGGCAAGCTTGACCAAACTCGTATTAGGTGCGGGCGCGATTATCAAAACGGTGGGCGACGTGGCGCATCTGGAAGCCCCGGATTTGGAGAACGTGAACCTGGAGAACGTGAACCTGGAGAACCGGACGTGACCGGGCAGGCCTTGATGGTGCAGGGGTGCAGCTCGAGCGCAGGCAAATCTTACCTGACCGCCGCCCTCTGCCGCCTCTACGCGCGGCGCGGCGTCCGGGTCGCACCGTTTAAGGCGCAGAACATGAGCAACAACGCCGGGGTCACTCCGGCAGGGTTGGAGATGGGCCGCGCGCAGCTCACGCAGGCCCTGGCTGCCCGCGTCACGCCCGACGTGCGGATGAACCCGGTTTTGATCAAACCCGAGGGCGACACGCGGTCGCAGGTCGTCGTAATGGGTAAACGTGACGACGCGGTAGCAAAGTTGCCGTGGACCGACCGGAAGGCGGCGCTCTGGCCTGTCGTCCAAAACGCTTTGCACAGCCTTTTGGACGAGTTCGAGCTGGTCATCATCGAGGGTGCGGGCAGCCCCGCCGAAATCAACTTAAAAGCAGGCGATATCGTCAATATGCGCGTCGCGCGAGAGGCGCAGGCCGCCGTGCTCCTGTGTGCCGACATCGACCGGGGCGGCGCGTTCGCGCACCTTTTAGGGACGTGGGCGTGTCTGGACAAAGACGAGCAGGCGACGCTTTTAGGTTTCGTGCTGAACAAGTTTCGCGGCGACCCGACACTTTTAGGCGGCGGCGTGACGTGGCTTGCTGACCGCACAAACGTCCCAACGCTCGGCGTCGTGCCGTACTTGCCGCTCCCATTACCCGAGGAAGACGCGCACACCTTGCAGGCCAGCACAGGAGAAAACACCGGCCTAAAGATCGCCGTGCTTAAACTTCCGACCGTGTCCAATTTCGACGAATTCAGCGCGCTGGCAAACGAGCCGGGCGTGTCGCTGCACTGGGCCGAAACACCTGAAGGACTTGCAGGCGCAGGTCTGGTCATCTTGCCGGGGTCGAAGCATGTCGCCGCCGACGCTCTTTGGTTGGCACGCACAGGTCTGGCGGAAGCCGTCAAAACGCACGCGAGCGCCGGAACCCCGACTTTGGGCGTGTGCGGCGGGTTGCAGCTGCTTGGAAAACGGGTGAGCGACCCCTACAGCGTCGAAGGAGGCGGCTTTACAGGTCTGGGGCTCCTAGACCTCGAGACCACCCTTCATCTCGAAAAAATCGTACGGCAGACCACGGCCAAACACTTGGCGACCGGCGCAAACGTATCAGGGTATGAAATTCACCACGGGCACAGCCGCGCGTGGGGCGACACGAAACCGTATCTGTCGGACAACCTCGGTTTTTACAGAGAAAACGTTACCGGCGTCTATCTACACGGAATTTTTGACGACACGGCGTTCCGGCGGGCGTTTCTCGGCGCTTTAGGGGTGCAGAGTACAGGCACCGACCGGGCCGCAGCGTTGAATAAAACGCTCGAGACCCTGGCCGACCACGTAGAGGCCAGCCTTGAAATGGAAAAAATCGACGACGCCGTATCTAAATCACAGCGCCCAAAACAGCAGCGTTCACAGCTTATCCTCGTGACGGGCGGCGTCCGTTCGGGCAAGTCGCGTTACGCCGAAGCGTTGGTGACGCACTTTTTAAGCTCGAGTAAGCGCGCGCTTTATCTGGCGACGCTGGCGGCTGGCGACGACGAGATGACGCGGCGTATCGAAATACACCGGGCGCGGCGACCTGGGAGCTGGCGAACGCTCGAGACCCCCTTCTCCCCCGCTCCGGCCATCCGCGAGAGCCCTGAAACGGTCATTCTCCTCGACTGCCTCTCCGGGCTCGTAGCAAACATTTTGCTTGCTTACGAAAACGACAGCGAAGATGCTGCGATTCAGACGATTTTAGACACCGTAGACAGCCTTACCCAAGCGGTTTGTGCTGGCCAAAAAACGGTCGTCGTCGTGACCAACGAAGTCGGTAGCGGCGTCGTACCGGCCTATCCGCTGGGCCGCCGTTACCGCGACGCGCTGGGGCTCGCCAACGCCCGCGTCGCCGCGGCCGCCGACGCCGCAGCGTTTTGCGTCGTCGGCTTGCCGCAAACCCTTAAAGGCACCCTGCCGGAGGTTTCTTTTGACTGAACTTACTAAAACACTTTTACAGATTGAAGAGGTAGACGCGCGGGTCTACCAACGAGCCTTGGCACGTCACGCTACGCTGACCAAACCACCGGGAAGCTTAGGGAGGCTCGAGCCGCTCGGCGCACGCCTCGCCGCCGTTCAGGGCACGGTCAGACCCGTCATCACGAAAAAAGTCGTCGTTGTTTTCGCCGCCGACCACGGCGTAGCGCACGACAAAACAGGGGCAGGCGTATCGGCTTATCCGAGGGAAGTTACCGCCGGAATGGTGCAAAACTTTCTCGTGGGAGGTGCAGCGATTAACGCACTTGCCCGGAGCGCTGGCGCTGACCTGCTGATCGTCGATGTCGGGGTAGACGCCGACTTTGAAGCGCACCCGAGGCTGTGGCGGCGTAAAGTCGCACGCGGAACCCAGAATCTGCTCGACCGTCCGGCGATGACCCTTGCCGAGGCCGAGACAGCGTGCGAAGTAGGGCTCTCTGCGGCCCGAACGCTCGTCTTACAAGGGGCCGACTTGCTGGCAGGCGGTGAGATGGGGATCGGGAACACGACCGCAGCCGCCGCGCTGACCGCTTTTTTTACCGGGCGCAGCGCAGCGGAAGTGACAGGTCGTGGTACCGGCGTGGACGATGAGGGTTTGGCGCGTAAGGTTCAGGTCGTCGAGAAAGCGCTGGCGAAACACCGGGAGAATGTCAAAGGTCCGCTCGACGCGCTCGCCCGTTTGGGCGGCTTTGAAATCGCGGCGCTGACCGGGTTCTATCTCGGTGCGGCAGCCGCTAAAACGCCGGTCGTGCTCGACGGTTTTATCGCGACGGCAGCGGCGCTCGTCGCGGTGGCTCTAGAACCTGCCGTCAAAGATTATCTCTTCGCGTCGCACCTGTCGCAAGAACGTGGGCACCGACTTCAGCTGGAGCACCTGGGGCTCGAGCCGCTTTTCGACCTGGGCCTCCGACTCGGTGAAGGCACGGGGGCGGTGCTGGCGTTCGGCCTGTTAGAAGGCGCAGCTAGCGCCCTCGCGGGGATGGCGACCTTTGCCGAGGCGTCGCTCTAGCCGCCGAAAAGAGCGCGGCGCACGCCGAGAACTCTCAGCCGAGGGTGTTAAACTCAGAGCCATGACGCCCCCCCTAGACAGCGCTGCACCGCTGGGCGTGTTCGATTCCGGTGTCGGCGGGTTGACGGTTCTCGCACAACTCAGAGAAAAGCTGCCCGCCGAAGACTTTATCTATCTGGGCGACACCGCGCGCGTCCCGTACGGGTCAAAACCCCTCGAGATGGTGCGTGAGTTCGCACTCGAGATCAGCCGCTATCTCCTTTCATACGGCGTCAAGGGTATTATCGTGGCGTGTAATACCGCTTCGGCAGCGAGTCTTCCGGCCCTTGCGAAAGCGCTACCGGTACCCGTTTGGGGCGTCATCGAGCCGGGTGTTCGCGCGGCCTTACGCGCCGCCCCGAGCGGACACGTCGGGGTGTTGGGAACGGTCGGGACGCTCTATACCGAGGCTTATCAAAGGGGGCTCGAGGCAGGTGGGTGCACGGTCTGGGCCAAACCTTGCCCGCTGTTCGTCCCCATCGTCGAGGAGGGCGTGTCGGACACGAAGATCGCCCAGCTCGTCGCGGCGCACTACCTTGCCGACGCCCCGCCGCTCGACGCCGTGATCCTCGGCTGCACGCACTACCCGGTGCTCAAACCTATCTTGCACGAGGTTCTAGGCGACGCCGTGCTGATCGATTCCGCTGAGGCGACCGCCGAACAGGTGGCGAGCGACCTTACCCGACTTGAGCTGACCACGCCTCAGCGCCATCAAGTCTCCAGCCCCGGTACGGTGCAGCACTTCGTCACCGGCGACCTGCCGAGCTACCGGCATACGGCGCGGCTGTTGGGCGGGCCGGACGGCCCGATGACGCGCACCGACCTCAGCTTTTCTTCCCTTAAATCCCTAGAAAGTACCTTGTGAGAACCTAATTTATGAGACAAGACAGAAATCCGCACGACCTCCGGCCCATCACCGTCACCCCTGGGTTCAACCGCTTCGCTGAAGGCTCGGCGCTCGTCAAATGGGGCGAGACGCACGTACTGGCCACCGTAACGATTGAAAACAAGCTCCCGCCGCACCTGCGAAACAAAAAGGTCCGTGAGGGCTGGCTGACCGCTGAATACGCGATGCTCCCGCGCAGCACACCCGAGCGGGTACAGCGCGAACGGCTCTATTCGGGCGGGCGGTCGTTAGAGATTCAGCGGCTCATCGGTCGGAGTTTACGCGGCGCGGTCGATTTGGCGCTCTTTCCCGGTAAAACGCTCCTGATCGACGTCGATGTGTTGCAAGCCGACGGCGGAACCCGCTGCGCCGGTATTTTGGCGGGTTACGCCGCGCTGCACCACGCCGCCGACAAGCTCATCAAGGCCGGGACGCTGGACGAATGGCCGCTTACGCACGAGCTGGCCGCGGTCAGCGTCGGGCTGGTCAACGGTCAAGCCTTGGTAGACCTCGAGTTCAGCGAAGATTCCGAAGCCGAGTTGGACCTCAACGTCGTGGCGACCGCAGCGGGCGAGATCATCGAGGTGCAGGGCGGCGCGGAGGGTCAGCCCGTCCCCGCCGAGACGTATGTGCAGCTCGTCGCACAAGGTATCGGGGCGGTGCAGAGGGTTTTAGAAACGGTGCGCGGCTCGTTGTGACGACGCGCCTCGTGTTAGCTACGATGAACGAGGGTAAGGTGCGCGAGTTTCGCCGCGCACTCGCCGGTAGCGGCCTCGAGGTCGTTTCAGCCCGTGACCTGGGTGTCGGCGTATTTCCCGAAGAGACGGGTCACAACTACGCCGCCAACGCGCTCACCAAAGCGTCGTTTGTGATGCAGGAGACCGGTCTGCCGAGCCTGGGCGACGATTCGGGGCTCGAGGTCGCCGCACTTGACGGTGCGCCGGGGCTGTACTCGGCACGTTTCGGCGGCTTCGAGACGGACAAAGCGCGAACCGCGCATCTGTTAGCGCAGCTCGAGGAGACCCCGGAGGCTGCGCGCGGCGCACAGTTCACCTGTATCTTGGGTTTCGTGACCCCTGAGGGCGACGCCGAGACCTTTGGGGGTCGCTGCGAGGGCCGCATCACCAGAGCGGCAAGGGGCCATAACGGGCACGGTTACGACCCGGTTTTTTACAGCTTTGACCTGAAGCAGACCTTTGGCGAAGCCGCAGACGACGCGAAAGCCGACGTCAGCCACCGCGCCCGCGCGTTGCAAAAATTTTCAGACTGGCTCGAACGTAAACCTTAAAAAACTCAAGCGTAAAAGCTGGAGGAGACGCAGATGATACAGCAACGAACACGCAGATGGATGTTAGCAACGCTGAGTACGGTTATCTTGAGTACGCCTGCAGCGGCGCAGATTACGTCGCTCGAGGATCCCCTCTCGCCCCAAGCAGAGGCGGCGCTAAGCGAAGCGCGGGCGGTCGCTAAAGAAGCGCTCGACGCTTACGGAGACTACCGCCCCGACCAACCGCTCTTTCGTCAGGCAACCCAGCTCGGGCGTAGAGCCGTCAACCTCGCCCCGGAGAACCCCGAAACGCTCCGGTTTTTGGCCGAATTGTACGGCGTCACCGGGTTTTACGGCCCAGCTTTTAGCATTTGGCAGAGATTTGTGGACGCAGGCGGCAGCTTAGACGCGGCGGCTAGGGCGCAGGTAGCTAAAAACGGCAATCAAGTCGGTTACGCCCGTTACAACCAGGGCGACCTCAGCGGGGCGCTTAGCGCCTACCACACTGTCACAAGGCTCGTCCCCGGTAACGTACGGGCGCAGCGCTGGACGGGGCGTGTACTACTCGAGCAAAACCGGCCCAAGGCGGCCCTTTCCTACTGGCAACGCGTCCATAAGCAAAGGCCCGGAGACGCAGGCGCGGCGTATTTTCTTACGCTTACACGAGCAGGCGTCGAGTACGGCCTTGAAGCAGCCAGAGCGTTTTACGGCGGCGTCAGCGACTACGAGGCGGGCCGCAAAGGGGCCGCCGAACGTCAGTTTTCCAGGGCAACGGAGTTAAACCCCGGTTACGCCGCCGCGTGGGGCTATCTTGGACGTTTGGCATTTGAGGCTGGAGCTTTTGCCGAGGCCGAGACCGCGTACCGGCGGGCAGGCCAGCTGGACCCGAAAAACCGGACCTACCGCTACTTTTTAGCGCAAGCCCAAATACGCCGGACGCAAACTCAGAAGACGCCTTGATGGGTTAATCTGCTGCGAGCTGCGCGTCGATCTGCGCCTTTAAGTCTTCGTAACTCGGCGCTTCAAACCCCTGCTTGCCGATAATCACCGACGGTGTACCGGTCACGCCTACATAATCTGCTAGTGTCACGTCCTTTGTCACTTCGGCTTGTGTTTGCCCTTCGGTGATGCACGTTCTGAGTTCTGTAGCCCTAAGCCCCTCGACATCTTCGGCAACTTTGAGAACCTTATCGAGCGTCGCCCAACCGTCAGCGCCTTGCGCCGCAAAAAGTGCGCTTTTGTAGGGCCAAAAAGCCGCTGCGTTCTGCTCGAAAGCGCACTCCCCGGCCCGGCCCGCTGTGACCGCCGTCTCGTCACCCCACGCGAGGTTGACGTAGTACACCTCGACCTTGCCGGTATCGACGTAATCGCGTTTAAGCGGCCCGAAGGTATCGGTTTCGAAGAGTTTGCACCGTTCGCAGAGGAAGTTCTCGAATAAGACAAGCTTGACCGGTGCGCGCGCGTCCCCGAGCGTCGGTTGACCCTCATAGCCGCCGTCTTGCACGCTCAAGCTCGGTTCCGGCCTGAGCTGCAGGTACAAAAACGCGCCGAGCGCCACAAGAATGACGATGGCGGCGGTAAAAAGGGTAAGGCGCTGCGTTCGGGTCACGGCCTTAGAGTTTGACATAAAGGGCTGGGGGCATATGTCCTACGCATGGGTCATTAGTGCAGAAGGGTTGCACAGTCCCAATCCTGATAGGCGCTGAGCAAACACTCGAGCTTCGGCGTCCAGTATGACCTATCGGCTCCGTAGGTCGTATCCCATACCGGTAGAAAGACCATATCGATTAGCGCCAAGCGGTAGTCAGCGAAAAGCAGCTCCAAACTGTACCCAACAACACCTGAGCTACTTAAAACGGAGTGATAACGCTCGAGAAGCTTATATTCGTAACGTTGCCGCTGCTCGCGCGTCCAAAACGTCGCCAGCAGGTAAACGAGGTCACGCGCTCCGAAGTCCGTGCCGACATCCTGAAAATCTACAAGGTAGGTTGGCCCGTCTCCCGTCTTTGGGCTCAAGAACTGGGTAAGGTAACAGTCGTTATGGGTCAGCGTGAGGTTTGAGAGGTTTTTGACACGCGGCTCGAGATACCGTTTCCACAAGTGAGAATGACGCCCTAAAATCTGCTCGAAAAGTTCCAGCCAATCTGCTGCTACTTCTTCGCCGTGCGCTTGACGAAAACTCTCGTAGTCATCACGATGTTTACGCCAGTAACGCGTAAAAGCTTCCTCACTATCGTAATGAGTCGTTAGCTGCGTGGCCGGGTCCTTGTCTAAAAGTGGGTGATTCCACCAAGCTGCGTGAAACCGAGCAAGCGCGTCTATAACACCAAAAAGGCGTGTTTCAGGGAGAACACCGTTCAGTCCCAGCAACGCTTCACGTGCTACCGTCACTTCATGCGTTTCTGAGACGTCAAGTAGTAGTAGGTGAGACGCCCCGGTCTCGGCGTCGAAGACCGACTCGAGACACGGAACCAAAGGGGAGTCATCGTTCCCTTGTCCGGGTTCGGTAGCAAGACTATAAAACGCGACTTCTTCCCGACCTACTGCGTCAGCATTTAGCTTAAGAATAAGGGCAGGCGGGCCAACAACGCCGGTTTCGTAGGTTAGCTCGAGCCTCGCAACTACCGAATTAAATGCTGCTGTTGCAGACACCTGAACAGCTGATACGCTGCCATCAGCCAGATAGCCTTTACCGTGAAGGAGCAAGGTCAAGTATTGGGGTGTTACCCCTGTAGCTGAACGAATAACCTGGACCATCTGTCGCCCTAACGTTTTTCCTGATGCCGCTCAGAAAGCTTCGCCGCCACCTCTTGCAAGCTCACGCCGCTCTCTTTTAGGAGAACCGTCAGATGAAAGAGCAGGTCGGCAGCCTCGCCGACCAGCTCATCCGTTTTACCCTCTAAAGCCGCGACGATGCTCTCCCCCGCCTCTTCGACGACCTTTTGTGACACGTAGCCGAGACCGCGTTCGTGGAGCCTAGCGACGTATGAGCCTTCGGGCAGACTGCGCAACCGGGCCTCGACGACGCACTCTAGCGTACCCATCATCTCGCCGATGCCGGGGGGGGTGGGCTCGCCTAAACTACGGTAAAAACAGCTGTACTCACCCGTGTGGCACGCCGCGCCGGTCTGTTGTACACGGTAAAGGAGTGCGTCTTCGTCGCAGTCATAGCGGATTTCGATAATTTTCTGGATGTGACCGCTCGTTGCGCCCTTGTGCCATAACTCGCCCCGTGAACGGCTGTAGTAGTGCGCTTCGCGGGTCTCGAGGGTTTTGTCAACGGCTTCTTGGTTCGCGTAGGCCAGCATCAAGACCTGCCCCGTAGCGGCGTCTTGGGTAACGACCGGAATCAGGCCACGTTCGTCGAAAGAGAGGGTAGAAACATCCATAGGGACAGCTTAACGCGAGTTTGAGGCTCGGCCTGTCTGTGTTAGTGGCGCTCGACCACGCCGCCCCCAAGTGCGAGCGCGTCTTTAGCAAGGGCAATAGGTAAGTCGTGCAAACCGTGTCGGGTCAGCTCGCGGCGCAGATAAAGTGTATAGCTACCGACAATAGCGCGGAGCGCCCCGACGACTGCGCCGGTATGCCCTTCCCGACCTCTCGAGCGACTCGCTGAACGACCCAGCGTCGCGCCGCAGAGCGCGCCCGCGACATCATGCGCCAGACGACCGGCCCCGGTTGGGTGCAAGAGGGGGTTTGGGGCAGTTTATCGACGATAAACTCACCGGCGGCAGCGACTTTGAGAATATTCGCCGTTCTAGGTGAGCGCATAAAGTTCAAACGGCCCAAATCGGGCTCGTGACGAAGGCTGAGTTTGTGCGTGGCAAGCGCGGGGCCGAAGGTCGAGCGCATCCCGGATACGACGCCGAGAACGAAGGCTCGAGTGGTGGGGTGGGCATAACCTCAACCTACCCTGACGCAAACCCGAAGACAGCCAGCACGGTTTTTGATTGGGTTCGCTCAGACAGAGAGCGTTTGCAGCGTAGCCTTTAGTGCCTGTAATTCTTTTAACTCTCCTTGTTTGCGGTCGTAGATAAGGCTCACCGGCCCGCCGAACGAAACGTCGCGGAGCAGCTCGAGACACCGCCCCGCGTCCTCTAAGTCGATGCCGTCCGGGGTCATGTGCGCCTTGAAATGCACCGAGGTCGCGTGCGGCAAAAGCTGGGCTAGCATGTCGTATTTGTCCGCGAGGTTACCCGTGGCAGCTTCGGCGTTCCCGGTATCGACGCAGAGCCCTAAACCTGCCGGACACGCGTCCAAGATACTCAGCACCGCCTCAGGCTGTTGCGCGGTGAGCTGCCAGTTTTCGGTGCTGAGCGCGACCCCGTGAGCAGCAGCGTAATTCATAAGTTCTGTGAGCTGCGCAGCACTTTGCGCCAATGTTTCCGGCGTTGCGGGTTGCTGCCCCGCTGAAATCCGCACGCGTTCCGCGCCGAGGGCGGCGGCGACGCGGATATAGTGCCGGAGCAGCTCGAGTTCCCCCCCTAAAACCGCCGGGTCGGGCGCAGCGACGTCGCCTGCGTCGATCAGGATGCTAAAGAGTTCGGTACCCGAAGCGTCCAAACGTGAGCGGAGCGCCGCTAAGTAGTCCGGGTCGGTTGACGGCAGGTGAAAGTGACAAAGCTCGAGCGTCCCGAACCCGTGTTTTTGAAGTTCTGCGGGTAGCTCTAACAGCGGCACCGTGGTTAGTAACCCGTCTACGCTCCAAGATGAAGTTGCAAATCTAAGCATAAAAGCTCCTATAGTCTAAGTTGACAGTCTAACTCAGCGGTAGGCGTTGGTGCGTGTCAAAGCAGGAAGGAGGTTGTGCGAGTAGGTTGAGTCCGCTGAAGGAGTGATTGGGAATACAAAATATAGCAGGGATACGGCTCAGAGACTCGTCTACTCCGTATTCTACCTTCCCACTTCTCGCGCCTCACTCAACCGACTTTTAGGGTGGCTCGCAGGAGGTGAGGATAAGGGATCAGGACGTTTGGATATTCGGAACGCTGTCACAGAGGTCAGCTCGTGCTGATCTTGACAAGTTATATCTTTTTGATATATAACTGTCCTATATATGAGTAAAGCTAGCAAAAGCCACTACGCCGTCCTCGGTATCCTCGGATTGGGAGCACGTTCCGGGTACGACATCAAAAAGATGACCGACCTCAGCACGCGCCATTTCTGGGCCGAGAATTACGGTAGCCTCTATCCGACGCTGAAAAAGCTCGTTCAAGAAGGCTTGGCAACCGTCGAGTCTCAGGCGCAAGACGGGAAACCCGACCGCAAGGTCTATACGGTTACGGACGCAGGGCGAGAGGTGTTGCGGGGGTGGCTCGAGCTGCCCGTCCACGAGACGCCGCCCCGTAACGAACTCCTGCTCAAACTTTTTTTGGGTCGGCAGAGCACGCCGGAGGTCAGCGCCGCACACTTGAGGCGGTTCCGCGCCGAACAAACCGAGCTGATCTCTACCTATGAGGGCCTTGAACGGTGGCTCGAGACCGAGCAGGCGGGCGACCCGAACCTTCCGTACTGGCTTTTAACCCTTTCTTACGGGCGTGTTCAGGCCGAGGCGCTCCGGCGCTGGAGTGAAGTGAGCCTCGAGACGTTACAAAGCTCTGCTACACGAAAGGCGAAAGATGACTAGTTCCCTGCTGCACACCGTTCTCATCTATGGTCACGCACTCGGTGGCCTCGTCGCTTTCGGGCTCGGGTGTCTCGTACTCCGTCCCGGACGGCGGGAGGCGTCCGCTGTATTTCGCGCGTACTACCTGTCACTCTGGCTGATGGTGCTGCTTCTCGTAGCAGTCGTCGGAGCCGATTGGCGTGAGCTGACGCTCGTCAGCCGCGTCTCCTTCGGCGGCCTTACCTTACTGGCTTTTTATACCGGACTGTGCGGCTGGCAGGCGCGGCGGCTGCTCTATACCCGGAGTGCCGACTGGCAAGGGAGCTATATCGCGCACGTCGGCTTTACGCTCATCTCTTTGTTTGACGGCTTCGTGATCGTCGGGGCGCTCGACATGAACGCGCCGGGTTGGATCGTCGGCGTAGTTGGCGTACTCGGTGTCGGTATCGGTATCAGCACCATCAATCTGGTTAAAAGGCGCGCGGCGCAGCTTCCGAGCTTCGTTTGAACGCTTCGCTGCACGGCTGGCTATAAGTTACGCCACGTCCTTACCGCTAACGACCCAACTTTACATATGCGAATCTCTCATACCCGGTATAGATGTAGAGCTTACACATATGACACGGTTTCATGAGCTAAGGCATCTCTAACTTTCGGTTCCTTGCGTGAACTTGCCGCAACTCTCACATCAGCAGCCCGTCTACGCTCCAAGATGAGATTGCAAATCTAAACATAAAGGCTCCTACAGCTGGTTTCACCGACAGTCTAACTCGACTCTGATCGATTTATCTGCAACCGGGAAAAAGCTGCTTGAAGACGTCCAAAGGTGCGGAACAGCTAAAAGTTCATTTGTAAGAAGTTTGTGACAATTCCTGCCTATGCTGGAAGATATGGCCTTACCTGCGTGGTTGTCCCGCTTTCGGTACCGTACCCCGGACTCAAACGCCTATCCGACCGACGACATTGCGCTTCATCCGGGTTGGCGGCGCGCCATGCTCTTGGTTATTCCTTTTGCCATGCTCGCTTTTGCGCTCGGCACCGTGTTCGAACTGGCAGGCCAGACCGATACCTTTGACATCACCGCGTACAGTTTAAGCATCGCGGCGCTGCTGGGTTTTGAACTGCTCCTACTCTTTTACCCAAAGCAGCTCAGCACCTTGACGGCGCTGCTGGTTACTTGCGTCAGCTTCTTTTTACTTTCTAAACTCGTTTTCGTCTTCTTTTTGGCCCCACCGGGTACCGACCTTTTGGGCGAGCTGACTGAAACTTTTTTCTGGGCACCAATCGGCTACATCGCCGCGTTTTTGATCCCCAGCGTTCACTGGGGGCGTTTCGGGGTCGTCTTGTTCGGGGTGCTGACGCCTGCGCTAAGTGCAGTTTATGTGCTCACCCGGTTTGACGACCCCGTCGAACTCAAAGTCTTTTACGCCCTGGTTCAGTTTAATCTCGCCAACGTCGTGATGATTTTGCTGACGCGTTCGTTCGCGCTTTTTCAGTCGCGTTTTACCCAGGTACAAAACCACAGCGCGGTGATGGAGCAGCTCGCGCATACCGACACCCTGACGGGTTTACCCAACCGTTTGAGCCTCGAGACGGCGCTCCAAAAATCCTTGCGTACCAAAAACCCATTTGCGGTGATATTCATCGACCTCGACCGTTTCAAACGGATCAACGACACCCAAGGGCACGCCTCGGGGGACGCGCTGCTGACCGGCGTTGCCGAACGTTTAGGCCGCGCCGTCCGCCCCCAAGACACGCTAGCGCGGGTGAGCGGCGACGAATTCGTGCTGCTCGCGCAGGGGGTCGGCAGTGAACAGGCGGCGCAGGAGACGGCCCAAAAGCTGCGGGGGCTCTTTGAAACCCCGTTTGAAATTACCCGGCAGAGGGTCAAGATAACCGCCAGCATCGGTTTTTGCCGCTACCCGCAAGACGGTGACGACGCCGGGGCGCTGCTACGCCACGCCGACAGCGCGATGTACCGCGCCAAGGCCGCCGGGCGGGGCGGCCTCCGCCGGTTCTCGCCTAAAGACACCGACACCGAACGCCTACGCACCCTTGAGAAAGAGCTCGAGGGCGCGGCCGAGCGCGGCGAGTTCGACCTCGTCTATCAGCCGCTCTACAGCCTCGAGAGCGGTCAGCTCGTCAGGGTCGAGGCGCTCTTGCGCTGGCACCACCCGCTTAGAGGCGCGGTTTCACCGGACGTCTTTATTCCGGTGGCCGAAGATTCGGGGCAAATTATCGCCATCGGACGCTGGGTGCTGCAAAGTGCCTGTCAAACCCTCGCGGCGTGGCGACGAGCCGGGTTTGCGCCGCTGATCATGAACGTCAACATCTCACCGGCGCAGTTTGGGCAGGCCGGATTTTTCGATGAGGTCGTCTGTATGCTCCAGGCGAACGGTCTTACTGGGGGCAACCTCGAGCTTGAGATCACCGAACGCACCGTGCTGCATAACACCGAAGAGGTGATCGGCGTTTTAGAACGCCTTCAAGAGATCGGTGTGCGCATCGCCATCGACGATTTCGGTACCGGCTACTCGTCGTTGGGCTACCTCAGAGACCTGCCGGTAGACACCATCAAGATCGACCGTTCATTTATTAAAGACCTCGCGCAGCCCCGCCTCGCGCCGCACTACGCGGTGGCGCTGGTGCGGGCTATCGCGACGGTTGCGGAAACGCTCGACCTCGAGCTGGTCGCCGAAGGGGTCGAAAACGAAGAGGTCGCCCGGACGCTCAAGCACCTCGGTTGCCATCTGGCGCAAGGGTACTTTTTTGCCCGGCCGCTCCCTGAAAACGAAATTCGGGCGCTGCTCCCGCTCACCCGGAGCAGTCTGGTCACACCTGAACGCAAAAACGCGCTGATCAACTAGGTGTTGTCGGCGCTTCGAGGTTAAAACTCCAGCACAAAGATGGCTTTTTGAACCCGGAGCGTTTTAGCTTACTCGCCTAGCTCGGCCAAACCCTTACCGGCCGAAGGTGGCCCGCCAAGGGTTTTTGAGATGGCTTTTAGTCAAAACAGATTCTAAGGTACCGGACGTAAAAATTAACCATCAAGAGTCTTGACGATTTTCCCCGCTGCCTCGAGCCCGGAGCAGCCGGTCAACCTGCGCCAACTGCTCTTGATCATTGACACCAAGAATCTCTGTTTCGTCTTCGCCTAGAACGGTCTGTACCGGATAGTGGGCGCGTAAGTAAAGATCAACCAGGTCGGTGATGTAGTATTCACCTGCGGCGTTGTCATTTTTGAGTTCGGCGGCAAGTTCAAAAACGTGCCGGTCAAAGACGTAAAGCGCAGGGTTGATTTCGCGGACCGCCTTTTCTTCTGCCGCCAGGTCTTTCTCCTCGACAATACGCGCAACGTTACCATCATCTTCGCGGATAATGCGCCCCATGCCGTGCGGGTTTCTCATCACGCAGGTCAAAAAAGTCATGCCGTCATTTTGAGCAGCCTGCGTCCGAACGAGCGTACGGAGCGTCTCTGTACGGACGAGGGGAACATCACCGCTCAGAACCATGATGTTGCCCTCAAACTCAGCGAACACAGCCTCAGCCTGCTTAAGCGCCCTTCCCGTACCGTATCCCCGTGAAAAATCTTGCCGCACAAAGCTTATCGGGCGGCCGTTCAGCCGGTAGTCCTTAAACTGCGCTTCGACCGCTGCGGCGGCGTGCCCGACGATCACGACGGTGTGGTCGGGCTCGAGCGGCGCAACCGCAGCTAGCACATGCGTGAGCAGCGGTTTTCCGGCAGCTTCGTGGAGCACTTTGGGAAGCGGGGAGCGCATCCGCGTCCCCTGTCCCGCTGCCAGAATCACTACCCCCAGCACTAGCGCCCCCGGGCCTTTCGGGTCAGCGAAGTGCGCTTTTCGGGTTGGTCAGGGCTGAGCGTCAGCAAAAAGTAAAGCGACACCAAAACCAGCGGAATACTGACAAGCTGCGTCAGGGTAAAAAGCCCGATGCCGGGTGCGTTAATCCCTTCACGTAAGTACACGTCCCAGAAGAGCGGGTTGTTCCGAAAGGTTTCTTCAAAGACCGAACGCAGCACCGAGTACCACAAGACGAACTGCCACCAGACAAAGCCCGGCGCGCGGCTCCTTTGAAACGCCCACAAGAGGATAAAAATCAGCACAATCCCGATAAGCACGCCGTAGCCTTGCGTCAAATGCACGGGGCCGTAGGCGACCTGACCGTTGACCACGACCTGCGGCGAATTGGCCCAGAGGTCGTCGCCGAAGATAAAACGCCCGACCGCGCCGAACGTCTGCGTTCCGGGTTCCGGCCAGGTAAAGCCGACGGGCCACCCCGTCACGCGTCCGGTCGTGTCCGAACCGTTCATAAAGTTGCCCATGCGCCCACCGATCACCCCGAGCGCGCCGACCGGCGTCAGGACGTCCAAGTACGACCACATGTTGAGCCCGTGAATCCGTGAGTAGAGCCAAACAGCGACGAAGATACCTAACACGCCGCCGTGGATGCTGCCGCCGCCCTGCCAGATCGCCACCGCGTTCCACGGGTTGCCGCCCGCACCGAAGTACGCCGCCGGACTCGTTAAAACGTACACGAGGCGCGCGCCGATAAGTCCTGCAAGCACCAGCCAGAGCGTCATATCGAGCAGCTTGTCGGTGTCGAGACCTCGTTTTTTCGCCTCAAAAAGCGTCCAGTTCGAGCCGATAAGTACGCCCAGCGCGATTAGAAAACCGTACCAGCGCAGCGCCAGCGGACCGAGTTGAAGCATAATAGGGTCCATACCAAACCTCTTTCAGATGGCGCGCCGGTATAAGTTTACCAAGGGGCGTCGCCAAGACAAATGCGCTCTAGTATAAGCCGACGCGCCGTTTTTAGTCACACATTTTCCGAGAAAAGCAATTTTTCTGAGAAAAGCAGTCGTGCTTGGGCAAAGAACCCGATACCGGACGTCAAAAGAACTTGGGATACACCACAAACGCGATACTTACCAGAATTACGACCTTGGCGATGACGCCGCCGAGCGTACCGACAAACGCGCCGATACCGGCCCGAAACGCCTCGCCGAAGGGCCGCCCGACAAAAAGTTCGGCGGTAACTGCGCCGACGAGCGCCCCCAAGATAAAACCGAAGGGCGGAAAAAAGATACCGACGATAGAGCCGACGATGCTGCCCCAAAGCCCGGCCCGGCTCGAGCCGAACTGCTTGGCTCCGGCGGCGGCGGCGAGGTAGTCGAGAAGCCACGCGAGCGCCGCGAGACCGGCGACAATCCAAACAGTCGTCCAAGTGAGGGTCGTAAACCCGGTCATCCAGGCTGCTAAAAGCGCGCCGATAGCGACGACCGGCACCCCCGGCAAGGCGGGCAGTACGACGCTCAGGAGACCGACAAGGTAAAAGAAGGTAAAGAGCACCCCGGCAGAAATCAGCGTTGTCATAGGCACATCATACGAGTGGCTGACGACATGAACGTCAATCCTCCAAAATCTTGCTCGCTTCGACCTTGCCAGGTGTTAGCATCTGCTGTGCGACTCCTTACCTATCTAGCTCTCACGCTGAGCCTACTGCTCACACTCGCTTCGTGCACCACGCCCCAAAAGCTGGGCCCTAATATCGTCTTTATCATGACCGACGACCAGCCCGCCGAGCTTACCGCCGCGATGCCCAACGTTCAGCGGCTCTTAGCGGACGAAGGGGTAGCGTTTAGTAGCGCTTTCGCTACGACCAGCCTCTGCTGCCCGGCCCGCACGACTGTCCTGCGGGGGCAATACGTTCACAACCACAAGGTTTTATCGAACGGCGGACCTCAGGGCGGCTTCCCGAAGTTCTACCAGACCGGGTTTGAAGCCTCGACTTTAGCGACCTGGTTGCAAAGTGCCGGGTACCGCACCGCCCTGATGGGTAAATACCTCAACGCCTATCCGTTCGGGCCACCTGCTGATAACCCGCCCAACTACCGCGCACCCCGGCGCAGCTACGTCCCACCGGGTTGGAACGAGTGGTTCGGGTTTTTCGACGTGCCGCAAGACGCGAGCAATACCCCCTACCGCATGTATAACTACCGCGTCAATGACAATGGGCGCGCCGTCTGGTACGGAGGCCACGCCAGCGACTATCAAACCGATGTGCTTTCAGCTAAAGCCGTAGACTTTATCCGGCGGGGACGGCGGAGCAGCAAGCCGTTTTTTCTCTACCTGGTACCGACCGCGCCGCACCTGCCGGTCGTTCCTGCCGAGCGGCACAAGGACAAGCTGTTGGGCTTGGAAGTCCCACGCTCGCCCGCTTTTAACGAGGCGGACACCTCCGACAAACCACGCTGGGTGCAAAGCGTTCCACCACTGACAAACGCACAGATCGCTGAAGAGGACAAAGTTTACCGCCAACAAGCCGAGATGCTCTTAGCCGTTGACGAGCTGGTCGGTACGCTGATCGAAACGCTTAAAGAGAAGGGCGAACTGCAAAACACCTATATCGTCTTTACCTCCGACCAAGGATTTCACTCGGGTGAACACCGTCTTATGAAGATGAAACTAACCCCTTACGCGGCCTCGAGCCAAATCCCGCTGATTATCCGGGGGCCGGGTATTCCTAGAGGACAGACCGAAGACGAACTCGTCTTAAATACTGACCTCGCCCCGACGATTGCCGAGCTTGCAGGTGCAAAAGCTCCGGCGTTTGTCGATGGACGTTCGTTAAAACCGCTGTGGGAGGGTACAAAAACCGCGTGGCGGCAAACGGCGCTTTCAGAGTTTTGGCCCCGGCGCGCTCTTGAGGACTACGGTTTGGAGCACCTCAACACTCTTGTCGAGGTCCCCAAGTACCGCGCGGTGCGGAGCAAACGGCATCTTTTCGTCGAGTACAGCTATCAAGACGGAACTCAGGAAGGCGAACTGTACGATCTACAAAACGACCCTTTCGAACTCGAGAATCTCTATAGCCGCACCGATCCGGGGTTGCTGGGGGCGTTTTCTGCCCACGCCAAAAGGTTGCAGGCGTGTGCGGCACAGACGTGCCGTGAAGCTGAGGACGCCTCACCGGAAGGTTTGTAGAGAGTTCAGAATACCTGCCGGATTAGGTATTCTTAATAGTTGTCTGAACCGGAGAACACCGGCTCAGCAGCACATAAAAGCGTGCTTATTCTCAGACCGGCAAACTGCTGACAAACTTGGATTCTACAAAAGCTGTCTTTGTAGCCAGGTGAGCGCTGCTCGTCTATCGCTAGCGCCCCGCCGCCATATAACGCATATAGTGGGGCGTTTACAATAGTAAGCCAGACCCCGGGCTTACTTAGAGCGTGCTATGAACTCCGGAACTAAACTAGGGGATGACAAGACGCGGCTATCCAGTGATGTAAGCGATGAAGAACGTTTGTAGCTCCATACTTGAGTCTCATCAGAGAGGACGCACCCCAGCGAAGCCATGACTTGCGAGAGGTATTTAACGCGCTCAGATGGATGATGCGTTCAGGCTCACCTTGGCGTCAGCTACCTGGAGACTTTCCGCCTTGGGAAGCGGTATATCAGCAGAGCCAACGGTGGTCAAAAGCAAAAGTGTTTGAAGCTACGGCGCACGACTTAAGAAGCTTGCTGAGATTACTTGAAGGACGAGAGGAAAATCCGACCGCGACAGTATTCGACGGGCGCACCGTACAAAGTACACCTGAAAGCGGAGAGCGTGCAGGTTATGACGGTCACAAACGCAAACAGGGCAGTAAAGTTCATATGGCGGTAGACACTTTAGGTTTGCTGCTAACGCTTGTCGTTACCCCAGCTAATGAACAAGAACGCCACCAGGTTGAAGCTTTAGCCGAGCAGGTTCAACAGGTTACGGACGAGTCAGTCGAGATTGCTTTTGTTGACCAGGGCTATACCGGTGAAAATGCAGCTAAGGCAGCCCAAAGCCAAGGTATTGAACTCTTTGTAGTTAAGCACGAAGAAGCTAAAAAAGGGTTCGTCCTACTGCCTAGACGCTGGGTTGTAGAACGTTCGTTTGCCTGGACAGCTCGTCTCAGACGTTTGGCTCGGGATTATGAAAGACTCCCTGAAACCCTTGCTGGGCTGCATTTCTTAGCTTTCGCTATCCTCATGCTTAAACGCCTTGCGCCGCTTCTAGTACTACCAGCTAGTTCATAACAGGCTCTAGCCGTGCGTTTCGAAAAACTGAGGCTGAGCGGTCCACGATTGCAGGTACCTCAAGATGTAGCCGGTCTGCCTTCACCGAACTAGCCGCTACTGGTGCCAATCTTCAGGCGCGTTTTCTTTTTCCGCTTTTAATGTATCAACAGCGTGTGGGATAACCTCCAAAATCGCCTCGAGCGACTCTTTGGCCCCTTTCGGACTCCCCGGCAAGTTGACGATCAAAGTCTCGCCGCGTGCGCCGACCAGCCCACGTGACAACGCCGCCTTGGGGTTTTTTTTCACACCCTCAGCGCGCATCATTTCGGCGAGTCCGGGAACCTCGAACTCGAGCACGCCTCGCGTCGCCTCAGGGGTGCGGTCACGAGGGGCTAGGCCGGTGCCCCCGGTCGTTAAAATCAGGTCAACTTCACCCGAGTCGGCCCACGTTTTAAGCTGCGCTTGGACTTCCTCGGCTTCGTCCGGAACAACCGTATAAGCGACCTCAGTAAAGCCGTCCTTTAACAGAGCCCGAACCCCGTCAACCGTGGTGTCGTCGCGCTCACCTGCGGCACCCTTGTCACTTACCGTTAAAATTGCAGTCCGAATCATACCGGACAGCATACCCGCAGCTCGAGCCTTACGTTCGTGGCTTCGCTTGAGTCTTGATGTGTACAGAGACGAAGCGGGCGTGTGGCGGCAGTGAGCGTGACGCGGTAGGCTAGAGCGAATGAGAGCGGCCCAATTTAGCATCAGGTCGCGACTGGAGGCAAGGGTGAAGATTCACGAATATCAAGCGAAAGAGTTGCTGGGGGCGCGCGGTATCGCCGTTCCTGATGGCCACGTGGCGAGAACGGTCGAAGAAGCGGTCGCAGCGGTACGCCCTTTAGTTGAAGCGAGCGGCAACCCGGTCGTCGTGCTCAAATCGCAAATTCACGCAGGCGGGCGCGGCAAGGGCCGCTTTAAGGAGTATCCCGACGTAGCCGGAGTCAACGTCATCACCGACGGCATTAAAGGCGGCGTCCGGGCTTCTGAGGAACGGGTGCGCGAGTTGGCCAAACAGATGCTCGGCTCGACGCTGGTTACGGTGCAGACCGGCCTCGAGGGGCAACAGGTCAACCGGCTGTACCTCGAGCAAGGTATCGACATTGACCGCGAGCTGTACCTCTCGGTGGTCTTAGACCGTGCCACGGGCCGCAACGTGATGATTGCCTCAACCGAAGGCGGGATGGAGATCGAAGAGGTCGCCGAACACACCCCGGAAAAAATCTTACGCGAAGAGATCGACCCTTTGGTCGAACTTGCCAACTTTCAAGCCTCACGCTTGGCGCATGAGCTGGGGCTTTCCGGCGACGCGCTGAAAAACGGCTCGAGGTTTATGAAAGCTTTAGCCCAAGCTGCAGAGGACTTAGACGCGGATTTGCTCGAGATCAACCCGCTCGTCGTGACCAAGAGCGGTCAGGTCATGGCCCTCGACGGCAAAATGAGCGTAGACAACAACGCACTTTTCCGGCACAAAAACATCGCGGAGATGAGAGACGCCGGTGAAGAAGACCCCGCCGAAATCGAAGCCGGCAACTTCGGTCTGTCGTTTATCAAACTCGACGGCACCATCGGCTGCCTGGTCAACGGCGCGGGGCTGGCGATGGCGACGATGGACATCATCAAACACGAGGGCGGCGAACCCGCCAACTTTTTAGACGTAGGCGGCGGCGCGACGACCGAAAACGTCACAGCAGCATTTAAGATCATCACCAAAGACCCGAACGTCAAGGGAATTTTTGTCAACATCTTCGGCGGCATCATGAAGTGCGACACGATTGCCAACGGCGTGGTCGAAGCGGTGCATCAAGTCGGTTTAGAAGTGCCGCTGGTCGTCCGGCTCGAGGGTACCAACGTAGATTTAGGTAAAAAAATTATCAACGACGCCGGGATTCCGGGTGTGGTGAGCGCCGACGATATGCAAAGCGGCGCAAAAAAAATTGTGGAGTTAGCCCAGTGAGGTTATTACAGTGAGTATTCTCGTTGACACGAACACCAAACTCTTGGTTCAGGGCATCGGTAACTTTGGTCGTTTTCACGCCGACCGCTCGGTTGCTTACGGTACCAACGTCGTCGGGGCTGTTCACCCAAGCCGCGCCGGACAGACCGAAATCTTTGAAGGTGAAACCGACCACTCCGGCGTTCCGGGACGCTCCGACACCTATCACGTCGAAGTCCCGATCTTTTTTACGGTGCAAGAAGCCGCCCTACAAACCGGCGCGAACGCCACCGTTATCTTCGTACCGGGGCCGTTTGCCGGGGACGCCATCATGGAGGCCGCCGACGCCGGGATTCCGCTGATTGTCTGCATCACCGAGGGCATCGCCATTATGGATATGGTGCGTGTAAAGCGTTATCTGGAAGGCAAACCTACGCGCCTCATTGGGCCGAACTGCCCCGGCGTCATTACGCCGCACGAGTGCCGCATCGGGATTATGCCCGGATACATCCACCAAAAGGGCAAAATCGGCGTCATCTCACGCTCCGGCACCCTGACCTACGAAGCGGTGCATCAGCTCACCCAAAACGGCCTCGGTCAGACGACCGCTGTCGGCATCGGCGGCGACCCTGTAAACGGCACGAACTTCGTAGACGTTTTAGAGATGTTTAACGACGACCCGGAAACCGAAGGCGTCGTGATGATTGGCGAAATCGGCGGCACCGCCGAAGAGGAAGCCGCCGCCTGGATTAAAGCCAACATGACCAAACCCGTGGCAGGTTTTATCGCGGGAACGACGGCCCCACCGGGAAAACGCATGGGGCACGCCGGGGCGATTATCTCGGGCGGGAAAGGGACTGCCGCCGACAAGATGGCGGCCTTGAAAGACGCCGGGGTGGTGGTTGCGCCGACGCCGACGGATATGGGGGCGGCGATGATGGAAGCGATGAAAGTCAAAGCTTAATTTGCGTGTAAAGTTTTCATGGGCCTTTTCCATACTACGAAAAGGCCCGTTTTTAGTTTATGAGTCCCAACGGTCAGAACCTAATCCGTTCTCAAGTTTACTTAGCTCATCAGCGATTACTTTTTTCAGTCTCTCTGGAGAGTTGACCTGTCCATGCTCGGGCTTACCGTAAGACTTTGCTTTATACTCAAAAACGCTGTGGCGAGTTTTGTTTTCTTCTTCTATATGACAGTAAAAGGAATACATCATCTCGTATTCTTCTGGCCTCGACCGCTCAGCCGGGTCTTGCTCTTGCCCGTTTTCGGCACTAGCTTCAACCTTTTTTCTGCCGCTCTCTATCCTCTCAAATAACTTTTCCGCAAGGATACTTCCTGCTTTTCCGGCAAACGATTTGACGAATTCAGAAAGTACATTAGCGCTTACGAAAATCAGAACAAGATGGATGAAGTCGGGAAAAAATTCATCTCCTCCAAGCTCGTCAATGAAACGCCAATCGCTGTTCTTTCGATCAAACTGTTCCAAAGTGATACTTGGTGATAGTGCATCGTTAAGTTCGGATATGAAACTTTCTACTGGAGTGTCGCCGTAATACTCAATTTTCACACTGACCATAACGGAGCTTATCAGAGCTTGCACAAATTACTAAACATTTCAGCCTAATAGAGATGTCCGGGAGGCTCGAGCCCTACCCCGAGACTAGCGGATACTTCCCCGGCGCTTCTAAAATAGACAAACTTAAATCTACATCCAATTCGGGCCAGTAAAGATGATCGGGGGACTCGAGCCTCACCTCTAAAATGTCTTTGACTTTTGCGTCCTTGAACCAAGGATAAAGTTCATAAGGCAAAAAGAATTCTTTGGCATTCCAGTAGAGCCAAAACCCATGCTGACTAATGTTCGTGACTTCCAAAGTGGGTTGTCCAAGCGTTGCGGATGGCATTTTCGTTCTCCTCGACTAAAGCTTGCAATTCCCTGAGCTGCTTTTTACTAAGCCCGGAATAGGTCGCTAGGGCGACTGTCGGCTCAATCCAGAACTTCGCTTCACCGTCGGCGCTATGAACATGAACGTGCATTCTCGCTTCTTCGCGCGAGAAGAAGAAAAATCGGTAGGGGCCGATACGCAAGACGGTAGGGCTCACCCGTTTAGTTTACTGTTTTGAGCGATGTTCGGGAGGCTCGAGTCCCTACGCTCAAACCGCTACACCTTGCCTCGAGCCCCCATCTGCTAAAATTACGCAGGTGATATTTGATGGCAACGCAAACTGTAACTGCTGAAATCTTCGCTGAACTAAGCGACTTGCCGCTCGAGCAGCAGCAAAAAGTCTTGGCATTTGCTCGTTCACTGAAATCTCGGCCCAAAGGTGCAAAAGGAGCGTCTTTATTGACCTTTGCCGGAAGCATCTCTTCTGCTGAGCTTGAACAGATGCAAGAGGTCATCGAAGATGACTGCGAACGTATCAATCTCGATGAGTGGTAGCGTTCTACTCGACACGAACATTGTCATTGCGCTATTCGCGGGAGACTCAGCCGTTATTGAAAAGCTTGCTGAAACCGAAGAGGTGTTTGTTCCTTCCATCGTCTTAGGGGAACTCTATTTTGGAGCACGCAATTCTTCTCGAGTAGAAGAAAACGTTGCCCGCATAAGTGCGTTTGCCCAAAGCAGTACTATTTTGCACTGCGACGCTACGGCGGCTGAGCATTACGGTGACATCAAACGTCAGCTCAAGGTTAGCGGCACACCCATTCCCGAAAATGACATCTGGATTTCTGCGATTGCCGTGCAGTTTGGTCTTGTTCTTATCAGCCGCGACAAGCATTTCGGTGAAGTTGAAAACTTGAAGCTCGAGCGGTGGTAGACGAGCTCGAGTGGTTTCCAGGCATTACCGAAACGCGAGTTCAGGTGTTACTCGAGTCTGCGTCCTCCTAAGTTTCAACTGTATGGTCAGATATTGAGTTGCACAACCGTTTGTGCGACCATCTGTACATGGCAACAAACTTGCAACTAGACGACGACCTGATTCGTGAAGCCCTCGAGCTTGGCGGACACCGCACTAAACGTGCCGTTATCGAAGAAGCGTTGGGGGAATACGTTCAGCGCCGTAAACAGCTCCGGGTGCTCGAGCTTTTCGGTACGGTTGAGTACGACGAAGATTATGACTACAAGGTGCAGCGCCGCCGGGAGTGAAGGTCTTAGTTGATACCGCTGTCTGGTCTCTAGCATTCAGGCGTAACCAAAACGCCGATGACCCCTATATCACGCTTTTACGCGAGCTTATCCATGACGGGCGTGCCCTACTCCTCGGCGCAGTCAGACAAGAGATACTTTCGGGTATCCGCCATGAGGCGCAGTTCGAGCGGCTTAGGGCGTATCTACAAGCTTTTCCTGACCTCAAGTTGAGCGTGGATGACTACGAACTGGCTGCGACGTTCTTCAATACGTGTAGACGCAAAGGTATTCAGGGCGCAAATACGGATTTTCTTATCTGTGCAGTTGCGGCGCGTAGGCAGCTTGAAATCTTGACAACAGACAAAGATTTCAGGGCATTTCGGACACTTTTACCCATCGAACTTTATACTGCCGAATAGGACAGCAAGAGCCTCAGCTCGAGACCAGCGGATACTCCTCCGGCTCTCCTAAAACGGACAGGCGCATTGCCGAGATGAGCGCTATAAGATTTCACCGAAAGATTTTACCGAGGCCGAAGCTAAGCGTAAGCACAAGAAGACGGTAACGGCAGCGCCTCTAGTTCAGTCAGCCCGAAATATAGACCGCTTTGTTCTCTTTGACAGGCATCTGTAACGACGCTCCAGCAAGACCACCCATGATATTTTTGGGCCATGCCCAGGTATCCCGACACCAAAACCGTAGATCAGACCGACGACTACCACGGCGTAACGGTTCGTGACCCTTACCGCTGGCTCGAGCAACCCGCCAGCACCCCCGACGTGCGGGCGTGGGTTGAGGCGCAAAACGCCCTGACCGAAAGCTATCTGGCAGATATTCCTGAACGCGAGGCGATCAAAGCTCGTTTGACCGAACTTTGGAATTACCCCAAACAGGGCGCACCTTTTTCCAAAGGCGGACGCTATTTTCAGTTTCGTAATACCGGCTTGCAAAATCAGGACGTACTCTTTGTGATGGACGCGCCCGCAGCTGCGGGCCGCGTGCTGCTTGACCCCAATACTCTCTCAGGCGACGGCACCGTATCGCTGCGGACGTTTTCCGTCAGCCCGGACGGGCGTCACCTCGCCTACGCGACCTCGCAGAGTGGGTCGGACTGGCAGACGTGGTTTGTACGCGATATCGAAACTGCCGAAGACCTCGCGGATGTGCTGCCGTGGAGCAAGTTTTCGGGTGCGACGTGGCTACCGGACAGCTCGAGCTTTTTTTACAAGCGTTACCCGGAACCGGAAGCCGACGACGCCTTTACCGAAAAAAACGAAGCGCCAGGACTTTTTTTGCACGCTCTAGGTACCCCCCCGAGTGACGATCCGCTCGCCTACAGCCGCCCCGACCGACCTGACTGGAGCTTCTACCCCACTGTCAGCGACGATGACCGCTACTTGATTTTGCATATCGGTTTGGGGACGCTCCACAAAAATTTGTTGTTTGTCCGCGAACTCACCAAAGAGAACGCCCTCGAGGGCGCATTTTCTGAACTGATCGGCGAGTTTCGCGCTGAATATCTGTTTTTAGGGAACGACGGAGAGACGTTTTATGTCCAGACCGACGACGGGGCCGACCAGGGGCGGATTATCGCTATCCATCTGGACAACCAGGACCCGGCGAACTGGACTGAAATTGTGCCGGAAGCGGCGGATACCCTCGAGCGAACCGCTATGCTTCAAGACGAATTTATCTGCCTTTACTTGCGTGACGCCAGCCACCGGCTCGCGCGTTACCGTACGAACGGTGAAGCTTCGGAGCGCCTTGCGCTGCCCGGTCTCGGTTCGGTGGAAGAACTAAACGCCGAACGCAGCAGTACTGAAATGTTCTACAGCTTTACAAGTTTCCTGGTGCCCTCACAGAACTTTCGTTTTGAACTGAGTACCGGTAAATCACAAAAACTAGGTTCGCAGGCGCTGAACTTTGACGCAGACGCTTACACCGTCCGGCAGACCTTCGCCACCAGCAAAGACGGTACCCGCGTTCCACTTTTTCTGATTTACAAAAAGGGGCTCGAGTACAGCGGTCAAAATCCGACGCTGCTTTACGGCTACGGCGGCTTTAACATCTCGCTGACGCCCGCGTTTTCGGCAAGCCGTCTCGTATGGCTCGAGCGGGGCGGCGTCCTTGCGGTCGCGAACTTGCGCGGCGGCGGCGAATACGGTACTCGCTGGCACGAAGCCGGAACGAAAGCGCGTAAGCAAAACGTTTTCGACGACTTTATCGCTTGCGCCGAGCACTTGATCGACGAGGGTGTGACCTCGAGCCCGAAACTCGCTATTCAGGGCGGCTCAAACGGCGGCCTGTTGGTCGGCGCGTGTATGACGCAGCGGCCCGAGCTGTTCGGCGCGTGTCTCCCCGCTGTCGGCGTGCTCGATATGCTCCGGTTTCACCGGTTTACGATCGGCTGGGCGTGGACGTCGGATTACGGGTCGGCAGACCAGCCGGACGAGTTTCCGGCGCTCTACGCCTATTCACCGCTGCATAACCTCAAACCGCAGTGTTATCCGCCGACGCTGGTTACCACCGGAGACTTTGACGACCGCGTGGTTCCGGCCCACTCGTTCAAGTTTGCTGCCGCTCTCCAGAGTGCACAAAACTGCGACAATCCCACGCTGATTCGGATTCAGACCAAAGCGGGGCACGGCCAGGGCAAACCGACAAAAATCTTGATCGAAGAACAAGCAGACATCTGGAGCTTTTTGCAGGGTGTTTTGGGAGATTAGCATAAGCCCGTGCGCGGACGTTACGCCCCCTCCCCCACTGGACACTTACACCTCGGCAACGCCCGCACCGCGCTTTTGGCCTATTGGCAGGTCAAGAGTCAAAACGGGCAATTTGTGATGCGCACCGAAGACTTGGATTCCCAGCGGAGCCGCCCGGAGTTTGTGCAGGCCAATCTAGACGAGTTACGCTGGCTCGGGCTTAGCTGGGACGAAGGGACGGACAGCGGCGGGCCTTACGCCCCGTACCTGCAGAGCGAGCGGTTCGGACTTTATCAGAGGGCGTTGGGGACCCTTCAAGCCTCAAACCGTCTTTTCGAGTGCTACCTCTCGCGTAAAGATTTACAGGGTGTAGCGAGCGCCCCACACGGTTCGGGAGCCTTTTACGGTGAAGAGCAGCGGAAGCTGAATGAACGGGTCAAAGTTCAGAAACAGCGTGAGGGCAAAACGCCTAGCTTACGCTTTCTGGTAGAACCGCAAACCTTGACCTTTTATGACGAAATTTTAGGCGACGTCACCTTGAATCCGGCGGAAGATACCGGCGATTTCGTGGTGCGCCGCGCCGATGGCGAATGGGCGTATCAACTAGCAGTCGTGGTGGACGATATGGCGATGAACATCACGCATGTTTTACGCGGTGATGATCTACTGCCGAGTACCGGGGCACAACTTTTGCTTTACGAGGCACTAAAAGCTGATCCGCCCATGTTTGCACATGTACCGCTTCTTTTAGATACGGACGGTTCGCGGCTCGCCAAACGCAGAGGTTCACTGACGCTGACGGCGCTTAAAGAGGCGGGCGTGAAACCAAAACGGGTTGTAGGACTTTTAGCTTTGACGCTGGGTCTTTTAGAACGGCCGCAAGAAGCTCACATAGAGGATTTTGCCCGAACGTTTCGACTCGAGACCATTCGCAGAGAACCTTTTAAGCTGACCGAAGACCTGCTAGCGTGGCTCTATGGCTGACCCTTTAACGCTGCCGCCCGCACTGATTCAGGCGCTCCGAGATATTCACGACGACGCAGACGAGTGGTTGGAAACGCTTCCCGAAACCCTGGCAAGGCTTGAAACTGCGTGGCACCTCCGCATCACCGGCCTCGTCCCACAGCTCTCGTATAACGTCGTTGCCTACGCTGAACACAGAGATAAAAAGGGTGATGGAGCACCGTGCATTCTCAAACTCAGTCCGCCCACCGATGAAATGATCTGTGAAGCCGAAGCTCTGAATTACTACGCTGGTGACGGTATCTGTCGGCTTTTGGAGCGAGATGATGGGGTAAGTGCGTTGTTACTCGAGCGCGTTACGCCTGGTATCTCACTGCAAGAACTTTGGACGCCTGAAGAAGACAAAACCCATACCCGGATTACCGCTGAACTGATGGCGCGGCTGTGGCGTCCGGTGGCAGAACCCAATCCGTTTCGCACGCTGACGAGTTGGGCGCGGGCGCTTTGGGGAGAATACGAGAATATCCCGACGTCCCTACGCGAACGTGCGCAGAAAATGTTGCTCGAGCTTCACCCCGATAAAAACCCGGTCTTGCTCCATGCCGACCTACATCACGGCAATATTCTTACTGCCACAAAAGAGCCTTTTCTAGCGATTGACCCAAAAGGCATCGTCGGCGCAAGAGGTTACGACGTAGGGACGTATCTACTCAATCCAGTGCAGGCTACCGCCGAAGAACTCCTTGAGCTTTTGCCTGAGCGTCTCGAGCTTCTCAGCGAGATGATCGGGATAGACCGACAGGAACTCGCAAGGTGGGGCTTCGTCCACGCCGTTTTGTCCGCGTGCTGGGACGCCGACATACATACTGACCTACATGAAAGTTGGGACGTGCGGGCGCTGGCAGTAGCGCGGGGGCTCGAGCTTTATTTGTAGGCTCTATACTGGCTTATGACCACCGAATCAAGGCTGATGAGTGCTGAGGCGTTGCTCGAGTTACCGAAGGGTCAGCTGCGCCGTGAACTTATAAGGGGAGAACTTAAAGAGATGGCCCCAGCCGGACACCGACACGGACATATTGCCCACGAAATCGCCTTGTCTTTAGGCTCACATGTTAAAGCAACCAAGCCAGGGAGGGTCTACGCTGCCGAGACCGGCTTCAAACTCGAGTCAAACCCCGATACTGTACGTACGCCCGATGTGGAATTTGTTACAGCAGGCAGGCTAGAAAACCTCCCCGACACCGGCTACTTTCCCGGCCCGCCCGACTTGGCAATCGAAATCGTCTCACCGAACGACCGCCACAGCGACGTTGAAGAAAAGCTCGAGATGTGGCTCTTTTACGGCGTTAAAATGGTTGTGACGATTAACCCGCAGACGCGCACGGCGACGGTTTACCGCAGCTTGGATAGTATCCGAATGATGCGAGAAGACGGGGTGTTAGAAGGTGAAGAGGTCGTTCCGGGCTGGGCCTTGCCCTTGGCTGAAGTTTTCGGCGAAGCGTAAGCGTGTATAAACTTTCCGACGAACAGGAACGGTTACTCGAACGTTTTGTAGCTGCCTATAACCGTATTGACAGTGAATTGCACAAGCGCACAGGCGAGAAAGGCACATTCAGCTATGTTTTGAACCGCTACCGCGAGCATAAGCGCGGCTGGCACGACGGGGCGGAACTTAAACGTCTTTCCGAACTCCGTAACGTAATTGTCCACGAAAAAACCGAAGCCTACCGTTACGCCGCAATTCCTACACCCGAAGTTGTAGACCGAATCGAAGCCATTTACGAACGACTAACTTCACCGAAAACGGCCTATTCAGAATTTCATCAAAATGAGGTGGTCAAAGTTGAGACAGAAACAACTGTTGACGAAATCCTGAAGATAATACACAGACACGATTTTTCGCAGTTTCCTGTATACAACGCAAACGGTTTTGTAGGTTTATTGACCGAAAATGGAATAACGAGGTGGCTTTCTAGTTATGTTCAAAATCACGAATCTCTGGTAGAACTTGAAGACGCCAAAGTGAAAGACCTCCTTGCGCTAGAGGGAAAGCAGTCCAATTACGCTTTTGTAGGGCGTGAGGAAACCCTTGATGAAGTCATCTATCTCTTCGGAGAAAATCCGCTTTTAGAGGCAGCGCTTATCACTCAATCAGGCAGAAAGCATGAAAAGCTTATCGGAATCGCTACACGGTGGGACATCATAAGCAAGCGCGGATGAAACATACGACAGAGGATGATATAGACAGCTTATGATTAAGTGTCATAAGCTTTAGCTATGAAGCCACTTTCGCGCACCCGCACCCCGCGCAGCTTCAAACGGCACCACCAACGCTGGTGGCGTCCTTAATCTTTAGCTGACTTTCCCCCGCAAATAACAACCTAGTCTAATTTTTGGAGGCTTTATGCTTTTTCCTTTGCCTAACGCTCGTGGGCGTTTCGGTGAATACGGCGGGCGCTTCGTCCCCGAAACGCTGATTCCGGCTCTCGATGACCTGACCACCGCCTACACCGAGGCGATGAACGACTCCGAGTTCAAAAAAACGTTTGAGTTTTACCTGAAGACGTTTGTTGGCAGACCCAGCACACTTTATCTGGCCGAAAACCTGACCCGGCACGCGGGCGGCGCAAAAATTTACCTAAAGCGCGAAGATTTGAACCACACGGGCGCACACAAAATCAACAACACCATCGGGCAGGCGCTATTAGCCAAACGGATGGGCAAACAGCGGGTGATTGCCGAGACGGGCGCGGGGCAGCACGGCGTAGCGACGGCGACGGCGGCAGCGCTCTTCGGCCTCGAGTGCATTGTCTATATGGGCGCGGAGGACATCCGGCGGCAAGCCTTAAATGTGTTCAGAATGAAACTGTTAGGAGCCGAAGTACGTGAAGTGACGAGTGGCACGAAAACACTTAAAGACGCCACCAATGAAGCCATCCGTGATTGGGTCACAAACGTGCGGAGCACGTTTTACATTATCGGATCGGTCGTCGGGCCGCACCCGTATCCGATGATGGTACGCGATTTTCAGAGCGTCATCGGCTTTGAAACGATGGAGCAGTTGGAAGGGCTCGAGGGTCGCCGCGTCCCGGACGCCATCGTCGCGTGCGTCGGCGGCGGCTCGAACGCGATTGGACTTTTCGCGCCTTATGCGTATCTGCCGGAGGGCGAGCGGCCCCGGATGATCGGCGTCGAGGCGGCGGGGCACGGAATGGACTCGGGCGCGCACGCCGCGAGCATCACCGCCGGTAAAAAGGGCGTATTGCACGGCGCGCTGATGTACCTGATGTCGGACGACGACGGGCAGATTACTCCGGCGCACTCGGTTTCGGCGGGGCTCGATTATCCGGGCGTAGGGCCGGAGCACTCGTACTACGCCGACGCGGGCGTCGCCGAATATGTCGGCGTGGACGACACGCAGGCGTTAGAGGCTTTTGGCCTGCTGAGCCGTATTGAAGGGATTATTCCGGCACTCGAGACCGCCCACGCCGTTTCCTACGCCATCAAGCTTGCCCCTGAGATGAAAGAAGACGACCTCATCGTCGTCAACCTTTCCGGGCGCGGCGATAAAGACGTTTCCGAAGCGATGCGCGTGCTGAAGATGCAGGAGGAGAACCGTGAGCAGAATTGATAAAGCGTTTGCACAGGCCGAAAAAGACGGGCGGGCAGCGTTCGTTCCGTATCTGACGGCAGGATTTCCCGACGAAACCGGGTTTTTAGAACAGGCGAAGACTCTGCTCGAGACTGCCGACGTGCTCGAGGTCGGTCTTCCCTATTCCGACCCGTTAGGCGACGGCCCGACCATCCAGCGTTCGTCCGAACAGGTGTTGCGGCAAGGCATGACGACGAAAAAGACGTTCGAGCTGATTGCCAAACTCCGTGAAACGAGCGACAAGGCGATTGTCTTGATGACCTACTACAATCCCATTTACTGTTACAAAGGCGGTGAAGCTCAGTTCTTAAAGGACTTGCAAGCAGCTGGAGCCGACGGCGTGATTTTGCCCGATTTGCCCCCCGAAGAAGCTGAAACGCTCATTCCGGCAGCTCGAACGTTGGATTTCAGTACGGTCTTTCTGGTTGCGCCGACCTCGACGCGGGAGAGGCTCGAGGCCGTTACAGCGGCGTGTCGCGGCTTTGTCTACGCCGTTTCGGTGACGGGCGTCACGGGCGCACGAACGGCGCTGCCGCAAGAGGTTCCAGAACTTGTGCGGCGTATCAAAGAGGTCAGTTCAGTTCCCGTCGCGGTGGGTTTCGGGGTCTCGAGCGCAGCAACAGCCCGTCCGGTTGCGGCGGTTGCCGACGGAGTCGTCGTAGGCTCGGCCCTTATCAGCGCTATTGCGGAAGGGAAAGAGGTAGGTGCGTTGGCCCAAGAAATCGTGTCTGCGTGCCGTAAACCTGTGATGCGATAAGTTATACGTAGCACTTCCAAAAGAAACTGCTACCGAAAGCATCTCAGAATGTAAGTGCCAGCCCGTGAAATTCAAGTGGAGCGCGTTGCCGACCAGATGCTACCTGCTAACGGATTCCGATTGATTAAGAATCAATCCGAGGAAAAGTCTTCAACTGGGCGCGTCACGCCGTTATAGACGCTCATAGTGTCTATTTGAAGATGCTACCTTCAGTTGAGGACTCTCCAGCGAGTGGGGACAAAAATACGGATGAAGCGGTATGAAAGATCACCAAGATTTTTTTTTCGGTGGTCGAGAATTAAGGTGATAGCGAATTAAGCGGAATCCATGTCACAGCTAGATCAGTGACGAGCCGCAAAGTTGTTACGCTTGGAGGTCATACAAGTCGGCTGAGTCCGCTGCAGGAGTGATTGAGAACACCGAGTTTAGCGGGGAGAACGTGGCTCAAAAACCTTTCTGTTCGGTGTTCAGTACTCTACCTCCTCGCTCCTCTCGCCTCGCTCAACCGACCCTTGGGATGCCTCTACGCTTGCGGTTTGTTGTCTTGAGCTAAGGCCCTAAAACTGATACCGGCTCGACGGTCAGCGCGCCTAAGTCGAGCGCGCCGTAAACCGGGCGCGAGAGCAGCAAATCCGTCTCGAGGCCCTCTGGCAAACTCCCGACGACGCGTAGCAAAACAGACTGTCCGGCACTTCTGAGAAGCAGTAACTCGCCGGGGCGGTGAAGCCGTGAGAACACGTCGTAGCCGCTTACTTCGTTTGAAAGGCCGACCCGCCAACTCGCAGCGGGCATGTCTGAAAGCAGCTCGAGCCTCACTCTCGCGGTACCACTACCGACCATATCGAGCTTTTCTGCGGCGGCTTTGGAAAGGTCTAAAATACGCCTGCCGACAAACGGTCCCCGGTCGTTGACCCGCACCACGACGACGCGGCCGTTCTCTAGGTTCGTCACACGTATCAGGGTATCAAACGGCAGGGTCTGATGGGCAGCAGTCAGTTTGGTCGTATCAAAGATTTCGCCGTTCGCGGTCTGTTTACCGTCGAAACCGGGGCCGTACCACGACGCCACGCCTTCAGCAGCGTTCGGGACGCGGCTGAGGCCGGGCGCGCAGGCGCTCAGGGGAACGGCTAAAAAAATACATAAAATAAGCTTTTGGAGGGTGTGCCGGGGTGTAGCGCGCATCCGCCTAGTTTACGCCCGGCTGCCCAGCTCTTGCTGACAGATTACGAACGCTTCGTAGTCTTCAATTTGTGCTTGACCGCTCGTAATCGCCGCTTCACAACGCCCCAGCACTTCACGGAGTTCGCGGCTCGAGAGATAGGTAGCGCGTTCGCTAAGCTGAACCGGCTGCCGACCCTGCGCGTAGCTATGTTGGTGGGTATGCTGCAGCTGATCCGGCTGCGCCGCTTGTACGTTACGGGTCTCATGGCGCGGGAGGCGTAAAGACGGCTGCGGTCGCCGCTCCTGCCGGTAGCCCAGCGGCGAAAACAACATACGGTCGAGATAACGTGAGCGGTAGATCATCGGGTTACCTGCACTTGACAAGCGCACAAAGCGCCTCCTCGCCCTGCACTATTTGGGCTGAACCTTAAGCTGCGCTTAAGGCGACGTCGCGGAACTGGGGGTATAGGGATACGCCGGACGGGGAGCGGGGGTGTAGTCGGTGTCATGGTCACAAGCGTAAAAAACGCACCTTGCGGCGAACTTGCGGTGAGTTTAGGCGGTGCCTGTCAGCGCAGCGTAAGCCCTACAAAGTACCGTGCGGTTTCAATCCGTTCAGTGCTCAGCCCTGGAAGGGCTCTTTGCATCTCACCTTATACAAGTTCCGCTTAATTCCCTATCACCGAACGCCTCTCTCGGTGATAGGGAATTAAGAAACGGTGCAACGTTATTTGGACGTGCTACTTCTATTATGCTTGAGCTATGATCGATACGCACTGCCACCTCGACGCATGTAAAACAGCCGACGCCGCCGATCCAAACCTCACCGCTATCGTCAGCGTGGGTACGGACGAAGCGAGCTGTCACCGCACCGTAAAGCTCACCGAAACATTTGAAAACGTCTGGGCCGTTCTGGGCGTACACCCGAACAGCGCAGACGCGGCGACCCCGGCGGTCAGGGCTACCGTTGAGGGGTTAGCTGAGCACCCGAAAGTCGTCGGCCTCGGCGAGACGGGCTTCGATACCTATTGGGACACGGTTTCTCTAGACGTGCAGCGAGAGGTTTTTTTCTGGCACGCCGCGCTTGCTAGACGCCTCGAGAAACCGCTCGTCCTACACGTCCGGGACAAACAGGGGCAAGAGGTCGCGTCGTTGGCAGCTCGAGACGCCCTCCTGGAAGCCGGTCACAGGCAGGGCATCTTGCACTGTTTTAACGCTCACGAGGGACTTTTAGCAGCGGGTCTGGAGCTGGGCTGGTACGTCTCTTTCGCCGGAAACCTCACCTATAAAAGTGCTAAAAATCTGCAGGTTGCCGCCCTCACCATCCCCGAAGACCGGCTGCTTGTCGAAACCGACAGCCCGTACTTAGCACCTGAACCCAGACGCGGGCGGCCCAACGTACCGAGTAACGTGCGCTACACCGCCGCGTTTTTAGCCGAGTTGCGCGGGACTAGTTTGGCAACGCTCGAGCCCGTTTTAGACGCCAACGCGCGGCGTGTCTACAATTTACCCGATTAACTATTTCGACATATCGGCGTTCTGAAAACACACTTCGGTGGTTACTCGAGGGGATTGCTCGAGTCGCCGATAGCATCAAAAGCAACCGTTGGTTTGTACTCTTGACGAACCGTAGTGTCACGTCATACATGAAACACTTTTCGTAGCAGGTGTTATCTGGTTTGCAACCCGCTCACCCAGAAAAATACGCTCTAGCGCGCACGTTCTGACGGTGACCTGGGCCCCGCATGGGCACAGCTGCGAAGAAACGGTGCAACGTTACTTGGAAATGCTATCGCTATTCTGTTTTGATTTGTGGGGTTAGCAGTAAGCTGAGCCGTACCTCAGTGGAGGTTGGCTCAACCTACCCTTATAAGCCTAAACTGTTTTGATGGAACGACTAGACCAGGCTACAAGTAAACCTGAAAAGACGATGGTGCCCAGCGCAACACGCAGGCCCAAAGCGTTAGCCAGCATCCCGATAAACCCCGGAGCAACCAAAAAACCACCGTAGCTTATGAGTGTCATGACCGAACTCGTTTCACCAGCACGTCCCTTTGATAGGTCGCCTGCAAGCGAGAACCCCATCGGTGCAACGCCAGCGAGTGCAAGACCGACGACAAAGAATCCGGCTAGGACGAGCACGCTATGCGTTGTTGACAGAGCCAGCGTCATACCTGCTAGCGTAGCAAGACCCGATGCGGTGAGCAATGTGCGGCGTGAAAAATGCAAAGTCAAACGCGCCATGAGCAGACGACCTAGAAACATCGCCAGGTGATACCCCGCGACTCCTGAAGCGCCCACCAGTGCCGAGAGGTTCAGGACTTCCCGTAAATAGACGGCTGACCAGATTTCCAAAGAACTTTCGGAAATGGCAGCTAAGGCGACAATGCCCCCAAGCAGCAGGAGAACGGGCTCTCGAAACAGGCTGCGTGGTCGGTTGATACCTTTAGCAGCTATCTCCTTAGGCACCTCCCGTGGCATTCCGCCTCCTAGCAGGATGGTGACGACGTACAGCACGCAGACGAGGGCCGCCAGTCCGTAGAGCAGCCGAAACGACGCACCCGACGACAAGATAAGTCCAGCTAGGAGGGCGCTAAGAGCAGCAAAACCGCTAAACGCCGCGTGGCAGTAAGCAATAAGTTTACGCCCGGAGCGCTGCTCTGCTGTAATGGACGCCGCATTGATGCCCACGTCGAGCGCACCGTTAGCACAGGCAGATAGCAGTAACAGAACGACCAGAACGCTGTAACTTTGGGCCAATGAAGTTCCGACAAGGGCAGTGGCTAACGCTAGACAACTGATGACCAAAAGGAACTTCTGACCGAAACGGTCAGCCACGCGACCGCCGTAGAACATGACGGGGAGCGAACCGATGGAGCCGATGGTAAGTGCCCTGCCTAAAGCGCCTGAGGTCAGGTCGAACGCCCGGAGCAGGTCGGTGACGACAACATGCAGTATGCCGGATACGAAGCCGAACGTTGCGAACCCCATAAGGGAATAGACGAAAACACGGGTAAAGACAGCCGAGCAGGGCTCGGCGCTGGATGATGCCATCTTAAAAAGCCTTTCTAGGCAGACCGATGCAGTTAGGTGGGCATTGTCGGTCCACCTTGTAAACCCGGTATAAAGGGTTAAAGGTGAACGGGTTCAGATGCGAACCGCAAGGGGTGCCACTGCTACGCTGAGTTTTTAGGGCTGCGCCAGTAAGCGCTTAAAACGTCTACTCTTACAGCCCTAGCTCGGAGGGTAGTTCGGGCTTGGTGAAATGACACTGCGAGAGGTCTTTGAGATAGCAACTAGCCATTTGCTAAGATATTAGCAGAAATGGAAAGTTCAGGCCGAAACATTCTTTCCTAGACATTTTCAGAAAAGGGCACTGCGCCGAGTGTTTGAAGCCCGCTAGCGCCCTTTTTCTTGCCAAACCTGAAACAAAACTCTAGCGTTCTGTTTTACATCAATTCGCGCCGTTCTAAACGCAAGCACAGCATAGTTCAGCATAGTTCAAGCCCACACCACTTAGGATTATTGAAGGTATCAGGTTCCGCCCCAACGCACCCCCTTCAGCGCTTGGCGGCGTGTCGGAGCCTGGTCATAACGTAACAGCTCAGCAAGCCGCGTCCTCGAGACCGCGCTGTGCGCCTTGACCGGGATGTACGCGGTGACGATATCCACCCAGCGTGGGCGGGCGTACTCCAAAACGACGTGCAGGGGTATCTTGACTGCCGGACTCGGGCAGATATAGCCGAGCGCTAAAAGCCGTTCGTCTTCTAGATAACGCACCAGTTCTTGACCATACAAGGCGGCGGCGACCATATCTTTTTCGGAAAAGCCTTCGCACGCCGCGTGCCGCAGGGCGTGCGGCCCGACGCGGTAATGTCCGTCTTGGACTAGAGGTTGGAGGTCGGCAAGTGTGCGGACGCGTAGCCGCCTGTGACACTTGGTATTAAGGGGAGAGGTCACGGTGTTCCTCCTGAGCGAGCGAAAATATAGGTGCTGGTCAGGCCCGTAGGCAGAGGGGAACAAGGGTACTGTTACATCGTTTTACGTCAGCATATTCTTAAGAATGAAAAAGGGAAATCTCTTCATTTCGCCTTCATATGCAACGGGCGCGTTACGCTGAAAAGCGTGACGTTTTACGAACTTGCCGGTGAAGGTGCGAAAAAAGAGTTGGAGACGTTGGCGCGGACGCTACAAAAGTCGGGGGTAGCTACGGAACTGCTCGAGAGCGCCCCTCAACCCGGCCTGTTTTTGCTGGTCTGCCGGGAAACTGAAGATATCTCTGCTGAAGATATCTCTGCTGATCTGCCCACGGGTACGAAAGTCTGGCAGTTCAGGCCGGTAGACTTAGACTGATGGACGGTTCCAGCAATCCAGATTATAGCGGCGACACCCTCGACGAGGCGTACCGGCTCGACACGCCCGACGCCGAGCTGTACTTCGAGCTCGTCGGGCCGCCCGCTGCGCCGGTAATTTTTTATCTGCACGGTGGCCCCGGTTACAACAGCCATTCGTTTCGCGAGCTGGCCGAAGATGAGCTGCGCGGCTTCCGGGTCGTTTACGCCGACCAGCGCGGCGCAGGCCGCAGCCTCGCCGATACCGGGGCCGACCTTGGCATAGGGGCGCTTGCCGAGGATGTGTTCGCCATTTTGGACGCCCTCAGGTTGGAACGCGTGACGCTGCTCGCGCACGGGTTCGGCGCGCTGATCGCGGCGGCGGCAGTCGCGCGGTCGCCGGAGCGGGTCGAACGGCTCCTTCTGGTCAACCCTTGGGCCGACATGCCCGAACTCGCCAAAACCGTGCAGCTTACCGGCGCGCGGCTCGCGGGCCGCGAAGTCGGTGAAGACGACCTCGCCGAGCTGCCGCCTGCCGAGCGCGTCGCGGAGGCGGTGCAGAGCGGGGGCGGCAAAGCGCTGTTCGACACGATGTTCTTTTCCAGTACCGGCAGCCGGATGCGCCTGGAGCACGCCGACGCCGAACTCTTTACCGAGCTGCAAGAGAGCGTCCTAACAGGCTGGCAAGATATCTGGGAACTCACCGCCTACCTTACGCCGCTCCGCACCCATCCGACGGTCGTTATTTTGGGGCGGCGAGACGGCAGCTGTTACCCGCGTCAGGCTGAAATTGTGCTCAGCGCGCTGCCGCAAGCACTCGCCAGTTTACTCGAGACTGCACACTACCCCTGGCTCGACGACCCGGAGGCGTTCGGGGAAACCTTGGCTCAGGCGATGCAGGTGCCGCCCCGAACGCCGTAACGGTAGCTGGTTTTTTAGGTCTCGAGACCGTCTTTCACCGTTTTGAAAAAGCCTATTGGTAGGTGGAAAAGGTGGCAGTGGCAGGATTTTGACCGGGAGCGCGTAGGCACTGACTTTCGCCGCCGGTTAGACCGAGCACGAGCGTTACGGCGCTCACAGATATTTTTAAGCTGGAGACTCGAGCAACCCGGCGACAACTCGGGTGACAATTCGTTTGAGCCGTGAAGTTTCATGCTTGGCGGCCCCGCACCCCCATGATAAATTGCCGCTATGATGTTACGCCCCGACGCTGTTGTGACTTCGGTGACTGAAGTTACGCCGGACTTTTTACATACGCTCGGGGTGCGCGCCGTACTGCTCGACCTCGACGACACGCTGCTCGCTGCCGGGAGCGACCTGTTAGAGCCTCTTTTCAAACTGTGGCTCGAGTCGCTCCGCTTGGCGCAGGTACCGGTCGTAATTTTAAGTAACGGCACCCATACACGCGTCACGCGCTGGGCGCGTGAGTTGGGGCTCGAGGGTCTGCCGCTGACCGGTAAACCCCGGAGCCGCGCCTTTCGGCGTGGGCTCGCTAAACTCGGTACGCCTGCCCGTGAGACGGCGATGGTCGGCGATCAGCTTTTTACCGACGTACTCGGCGCGAACCTCGCCGGGCTGGTCTCGGTACTCGTCACGCCGCTCTCCTCTGGCAAACTGCCGCATACCCGCGTGCTGAGGCGGGTCGAACGACTTGTGCTAAGGCGCTACCGTATGAGCGTTTCTCCCACTGGAGGTGCCGCGTGGCTGTTTTGTCGATAGGGGACAAACGCCTCGGCGCGATGCTTTTAGAACGTGGGTTCGTTTCTGACGACGGTTTGCAGCGCGCCATCGGTCGCCACACCGAGACGGGCGGACGTTTGGCCGAGGTGCTGGTGGGTTTAGGTGTGGTGTCGGAGCAGCGGATCGCCCGCGCGATCGAAGAAGCGATGGGTATCCCGCTCGTGGCGCTGCCGCGCGCCCAAGTCGATACCGAGGCGCTGACGCGGGTTCCGGCAGAGACCGCCTTAGAACTGCGCGCGTTCCCTTTTCACGTGACCAACAACCGCCTCCGGGTCGCGTTCGTCGATCCGCTTGACGCGTTGGCTGTCGAAGAGTTGGAAGACGCATCGGACTGCATCGTCGAACCGTATCAGGCGCTCTCGGCTGAACTCGCGTGGGCGCTGGCGACCTACTATCCCGAACTCGGGTTAACGCCCCCCGCCGAGGTCAATCCGCAGATGGGTCAGCGCTTCGGCGACCTCGCCAAAAGTTTGGGTCTGATCTCCGAAGCGCAGCTCGCCAAAGCGCTCGAGCAGCAGGGGCGGACCGGCGGGCTCTTGGGGCACATTTTGCTCGAGCAGGGTAGCCTAAACGAATACCAACTCGGCGAACTTTTAGCGGAGCAGGCCGAAGTACCTTTTGTCGCTAAGCTCGAAGACGCCAAGGTCGGCGAAAAGCTCGCCTCGAGCCTTCTCCGCGTTGACGCCCTGCAGTACCGCGCGGTTCCCTACAGTGAAGAGGGCGGCGTGCTGGTCGTGGCGCTCGCCGACCCACGTAAAGGGGCCGAAGTCGCCGAGATCATCCCGCGCCCGGTCAAGTTCGTCGTCGCGCCTGAAAGTCAGGTGCAGCGGCTGACCGAAAAACTCTACGACGCCGATAAAGGTCGCCTGGGTGAAACCTTGATGGCGAGCAACAAGCTCCGCCGCGAACAGCTCCGCGAAGCCCTGGCCGAACAAAACAAGCTGGGCCGCGTCAAGCCGCTCGGTGAAATTCTCGTAGACCTCGGCTACGTCACCCGCGAAGACGTACAAAACGCGCTTTCAAGGCAGCGCGTCGGCGGTGGGCGGTTAGAAGATACGCTCGTGCAGTCGGGCAAGATCAGCCCCGAGATGCTCGCGCGCAGCCTCGCCATGCAGCTCGGCTACGCATTTGTCGAGGAGAGCGTTCCGGTTGACCCGTTTGTCGTTACGCTCGTCCCTGAAGGCACCATCCGGCGGTATAACGTCATGCCCTTAAGACTCGAGGGCAGCGCCGTCGTCTTGGCCATGAAAGACCCCCGGCACGTCTTCGCGCTCGACGACATCCGGCTGATCACCGGCCGTGAGATCAAACCCGCCGTCGCCACCGAAGACACGCTCCTAAGACTGATCAACCGCTACTACCGCTCAGGCGATTCGATGGAAGACCTGGCCAAAGCCGCCCTTGAGGAGATCGGCGACGTCGAAGAGATCAGCGACGACTCGAACTTAGACGACACCGCGCTCGTCAAGGTCGTAAACAACATTATCCGCGAGTCGGTCTTAAACGATATTTCAGATATTCATATCGAACCGCGCCCCGACAAGGTGATTGTGCGGGTACGCAAAGACGGCGCGCTCCGCGAATACATGACGATGCCTAAAGGCGTCGCCGGGGCGATGTCGGCGCGCATTAAGATCATGGGCCGCTTGAACATCGCCGAGCGGAGACTGCCGCAAGACGGACGGGTACGCTTTAAGGATAAAAATATGGAGGTCGATCTGCGACTTTCAACGTTGCCGACCGTCTACGGCGAAAAAGTGGTGATGCGTATCCTTAAAAAAGCAACCTCGATTCCCGAAATCGAGCAGCTCGGTTTTGCGAACTATAACCTCGAGCGTTTTACCGATACCATCCAGAAACCCTACGGGATTTTCCTCATCACCGGCCCGACCGGTTCCGGTAAATCGTTTACGACGTTCTCGATCCTGAAGCGTATCGCCACCCCGGACGTCAACGTTACGACCGTCGAAGACCCGGTCGAGTACGAGATTCCCGGTATCAACCAGACGCAGGTCAACGTCAAAGCGGGCCTGACTTTTGCCAGCGCGCTGCGCTCGTTTTTACGTCAAGACCCCGACGTCATTATGATCGGTGAGATTCGCGATACCGAAACCGCCAAGATCGCCGTTGAAGCCGCCCTGACCGGGCACTTGGTCATCGCCACCTTGCACACGAACGACTCGGCCGGAGCGGTTACGCGCCTTGAAGAGATGGGCGTCGAACCCTTTAATATCTCGGCTGCGCTCTTGGGCGTGCTCGCGCAGCGGCTCGTACGCAGGGCGTGCAGCGATTGCCGCGTCGCCTATACCCCCGACCCCGACGTCTTGCGGCGTTTAGACCTAGACGAGCATCAGCTCGCCGGGGCCAACCTCTACCGGGGCGTCGGCTGCGATAAATGTAACGGCACCGGTTACAACGGGCGCGCCGCGATTCACGAACTCCTGACCGTCGGAGGAAGGGTCGAAACGGCCATCGTGCAGGGCAAGTCATCGACCGACATCAAAGAGATCGCGGTTCAAGACGGGATGAAAACGCTCCGCGACGACGGCGTGTTCAAGGCGTTCGCCGGGGTGACGACCTTAGAGGAAGTACTGGCGAAAACGACCGAGTAACGGCTCTTTGGAGCTACGCGGCACTGCCGAAGGCATCGCCTGGTGCAGGTTGGTCAACAACTTCTGGCAAAGAGCGTTAGCGACCGGCTGCTATAAAAAAGGAGACCTTATGAACCAAACCGACATCATCGACTTGTTGCGGCTGACAAACGAGCGGCGCGCCTCGGACCTTATCGTCACCGTCGGCTTGCCGCCGATGCTCCGGCTCGACGGCGAGTGGCAACCGACTGAACTCGACGTTTTAGACGCGAGCGACACCCGCCGCCTCTTATACACCATGATGGACGAAAAAAAGCAGCGCGACTTCGAAGAGCGCCGCGAACTCGATTTTTCGTTTTCACTCACCGGGCATGGGCGCTTTAGGGTCAACGCCTTTTTTCAGCGCGGGTCTATCGGCGGGGTATTGCGGACGATTCCTACCGAGATTTTAGGGTTTGACCGAATGGGCTTACCCCAGGTCATCGGCGACGTCGCTAAAGCGCCGCGCGGTCTGGTGCTCGTCACCGGGCCGACCGGCTCGGGCAAATCGACGACGCTCGCGGCGATGCTCGACAGGGTCAACGCTGAAACGCACAAGCACATCATGACCATCGAAGACCCCATCGAGTTTTTTCATACGCATAAACGCTCGATCGTCAATCAGCGCGAACTCGGCGACGACACCAAGAGTTTTGAACGGGCGCTCCGGGCGGTGTTGCGCCAAGCCCCGGACGTGATCTTGGTCGGTGAGATGCGCGACTTTGAAACCATCGGCGCGGCTGTGACTGCCGCAGAAACCGGTCACTTGGTGATGGGGACACTCCACACCAACTCGGCTCCCGAGGCCGTTGACCGTATCATCGACGCATTTCCCGAAGCGCAGCAGGCGCAGGTGCGAGTTCAGCTCGCCAACAACTTGCAGGCCATCTTGACGCAGCAGCTCGTGCCGAAGCAGGGTGGCGGGCGGGCGCTGGCTTACGAGTTTTTAGTCGCCACACCTGCCGTTCGCAACCTTATCCGTGAGGGAAAAACGCACCAGATTTTATCGGCCATCCAGATGGGTGGACAGCACGGGATGCAGACGATGGACGCGTGTTTGGCCGAACTGCACCTGAAGCGCACGATCTCGTACGAAACGGGGATTTCCAGAGCCGTCGATGCCAAAGAGTTTGCCCGTCTGGTCAGCACCGGTGGCGTGACGGGTGGCGCTTCAGCCCATAACGGCGCGCCTCGTCAGATACCGACGCCGACCCAGAGCACCTTTGGACGCGGCGGACGAGGCTAGAAGATATTCCAGGCCCGGTCAACCGACCGGGCTTTTCGGGGCTCGAGCCTCTGCCGCTATCTCCCCTGCATCAACCGCAGCGCCGACTTGCCGGAACCCCTACCCGCAGCTGACGCAACCGCTGTCCTGACCGGAGCGTGCGAAACTTGCAACTCCCTGAACATGCGTGCTGGGCAGTATGCCAACTTTTTACTTCGTTCTACACGCGCCGACAAAACGACAGCTTTAATGGTGTGTCTGCTATTTCCGTACTGTCTTGACCCTGTAAAAACACCACTTTAAGGGCAGTCTTTAAGAGCATTTGTAAGAACAGGTACTTTCACAAGTGGGACCGGCTCAACACAATTAGGTAAGCAGGGCAGCGTCAGGGGCCGGTCGAGTTATATTTTAGGTCCCTGCCCTTCGACAAACGGCCCGACAGGGTACGAGAATGGAGCAGAGACATGACTGACAATACGAAAAAAGCAGATGACGCCAAGAGTGAGACTAGAAAAAATGCTGAGGACGCCGCTGAGAAAACGTCGCAAAAGGCCGATCAAACAGCCCAGGACGCAAAACAGCACGCCAGTGAGACTGCGCAAGACGCCAAAGACCGCGCCGGTGACATTAAAGACAAGGTAAAAGCGCAGGCGCAAGACGCCAGAGACCGCGCCCAGGCCGAAGCCGCCAAAGGTTTCGAGCAGGGTAAGGGGCGGGTCGTATCGCAGGTGAGCAGCGTCGCTCAGGCGTTTCGCAAAACCGGCGAACAGCTCCGCGACGAAGACCAGGGCGATTTGGCGGGGTACACCGAACGCATCGCCGATGAGGTCGAAAAAGTCTCGGGGTACCTCGAGGGTAAAGGCTTACGCGACGTGATGGGCGACGTTGAGACCTTCGCGCGGCAGCGGCCGAGCTTGTTCGTCGGCGGGGCGCTCGCTCTGGGGCTCGTCGCAGCGCGGTTTTTACGCTCGAGCAGCACCCACGCCTCAGCCGACACCAACCGTTAGGAGCGGCGCACTATGATAGGAGATTCCACGATAGGAGATTCTGCAAGCGACGCCAGAGAAGCGCGTTCGTTCAGCACGCTTTTTTCGGGTCTGATGAGCGATATCGGGCTTTTAATTCAGCAAGAGGTCGCGCTCGCCAAAAAAGAATTTCAGGGCGCGCTGGCGCAAGCGGTCGTCGGCATTGTCGTGCTGGCCGTCGGCGGTATCTTGGCGACCGTCGGCCTTATCGCCGTACTCACCTCGATCATTTTAGCTCTCGCACTCGTCATGCCGCACTGGGCGGCGGCGCTTCTCGTCGGGGTCGTGTTTCTCGTGCTAGGCGCAATCTTTGCGTGGGTCGGGGTGAACCGGATGCGAAAACTCAAACTGATTCCGGAACGTACCGCGCAGACCCTTAAAGACGACGCGGCGATGATTCGAGAAAAGGTACAGTGAATAGACCATTATGAGCCAAAATAACGACAAACAAGGCAACGACCAGAGCTTAAACGAACTCGAGGCCGACATCGCCCGCACTCGGCAAAACCTCGGGCAAAATGTCGAAGCGCTGTCGCACAAGCTGAGCCCGGAACGGTTTAGAAATTCATTCAAAGCGCAGACCGAGCAGACGCTCGCAGGCGCACAGGAGGTTGTCATGGACACGGTACAAGACGTCACCGAAAACGTAGCTCAGCGGGCGCAAGAGGCGGGCGGAAGCTTTTTCGACATGGTTCGCCGCCACCCCTTGCCCACCGCGCTTATCGGCGCGGGCGTGGTACTGCTCGCAGCAGGGGGCGGTGTCGGGCTTAAACGCAGTGGTGAAGACGACGAGGGCTACGTCGGCTACGGAACCCGGTACGGCTACGGTGAAGGTGACTACACCGGTTACGTACGCCCCGGCTTCGGGGACGAAGCTTCAGCGGCTACCGGCTACAGCGAACCGGATCACCTCAGAGGCCGGTACGGGGGAGGTTACGGCGACCCTCAAGGGCCTCAATACGGCGCTAGAGATGCCAGCTCGGGCGACGCGGGTACCTACGGCGCAGGCGGCGCAGCGGGCTACGCCGATTCGGGCACATACGGTAACGGGTCGCAAGACGACAACGACCTGCGCGACCGGGCGGGCAGCGCCGCGCGTCAAGCGAGAGCGAAAACTAAAGACGCCGGACGCGGCTTGGCAGGCTTTATCGAATCGCAACCCCTTATCGCCGGGTTTATCACCGCGATTCTCGGCGCGCTCATCGGGTTGTCGCTCCCCGGTACCCGTCAGGAGGATGAGCTGATGGGTGAGACCCGCGATCACCTCGCGGAACAGGCGAAAGAAGCTGCCGGCCGCGCCCGTCAGGTCGCACAAAAAACCTTTGACGAGGCCAAAGAAACCGCCAAAACAGAGTTTAGCAAAGTTGCCGACGACGCCAAGACCGAAGGCAAAAACCTCGTACAAGAGGGCAAAGACGCAGCTAAAAAAGTTGCCGACGACGCCAGAGATACGGCCAAAAACGAAACGGATAAGCAAAAACCCAGTTAGAGAAGCTTCGACCCTCTAATACCAGAGACCGGACTCGAGCATGTCCGGCCTTTTCTTTGGATACCAGTCAGCCCTTGACCTGAACGTTCCAAGCTACGCGGCCCGTATATAGCGGTTTTCGTAGTCACTGAGTTAAATTCTCGCAGGCACACCCCGTTCGGGGCGTACCCCTAAGGGGCAGCGCGTAGCCTCCCGTAGACAGGTCGTCGTCAGAACGTGCGTGCTAGACTACACTTTATCTGCTCTAACCGGCCTAAACCAGACGACGCTTGTTGTGCTGTGAAGTTTACGTTGACAGGCGTTTAGAGCAGCACGTATACTCAGCCTCAGATGCAAGCAGCCTTGGCCTTTATTCAACTACTACTAGTGCGTTGTCTCGAGGTCGCTGCTGCGTAAGAAATGCGCCTAGCTCATAGCGCCCTCGGGAAATCCGAGGGTTTTTTCGTTGGTGAGTGCTTTGCGTACAGCTACGATGTGGTCGAAAGGAAACGATGTCAGACATACCCTCCGCGCACCCGCAAAACTTGTTCGAAAAGGTCTGGAACGCCCACAACGTTAAAACGTTGGGAAACGGTCAAACGCAGCTATTTATCGGAACACACCTGATTCATGAGGTGACCAGCCCGCAGGCCTTCGGGATGCTCCGCGATCTAAAGCTCAAAGTGCGCCACCCTGAGCGCACCTTTGCAACCGTTGACCATATCGTGCCGACAGACACACGCGAAGAGCCCTTCAGCGACCCTTTGGCCCAAGAGATGATCGAAGAGCTGCGTAAAAACTGCGCCGAGTTCGGCGTGAAGATGTTCGACACAGGGAGCGGCAAACAGGGCATCGTGCATATGGTGGGGCCGGAGCAAGGCATTACCCAACCGGGGATGACGGTCGCGTGCGGCGATTCACACACCTCGACGCACGGAGCGTTCGGGGCCATCGCCTTCGGTATCGGTACCAGTCAGGTACGCGACGTGTTGGCGACGCAGACGCTTTCGATGAGTAAACCCAAAGTGCGCCGGATTAACGTCGAGGGCACCCTCGGGCCGGGCGTTTACGCCAAAGACGTGATCTTGCACATTATCCGTACGCTCGGCGTCAAGGGCGGTATCGGCTACGCCTATGAATACGGCGGCAGCGTATTCGACGCCATGAATATGGAAGAGCGGATGACGGTCTGCAATATGAGTATCGAGGGCGGGGCGCGTTGCGGTTACGTCAACCCAGATGAAACGACGGTGGGCTATATCGAGGGACGCCCCTACGCACCCGAAGAAAATGACTGGAAAGAGGCCAAAGCCCGCTGGTTGGCGACGGCATCGGATGAAGGTTGCAGCTACGACGATGTGGTCGATATCCGCGCTGAAGACATCGCGCCGACCGTGACGTGGGGTATCAATCCGGGGCAAGCGATCTCTATCGGTGAGACCGTTCCGACGGTCGAAGCTGCGCCGGAAGGCGAAAAAGCCAACATCGCCGAGGCGTTAGAGCACATGAAACTGACCCCCGGCGCGCCGATAGCCGGAACAAAGATCGACGTAGCTTTTTTCGGGTCGTGTACCAACGGGCGGATGTCGGACTTTATCGAAGCGGCAAAATATCTCAAAGGCCATAAAGTTTCACCCAACATCAAAGCGATCGCCGTACCAGGGTCGCAGATCGTCAAGTACCATTGCGAAGAACTGGGGCTAGATAAAGTTTTCCGCGACGCGGGTTTCGAGTGGCGCGACGCCGGGTGCAGCATGTGTCTGGCGATGAACCCCGACAAACTCGTCGGCGATCAGCTCTGCGCGTCGTCGTCGAACCGTAACTTCAAGGGGCGGCAAGGGAGCGTTACGGGCCGCACCATCTTGATGAGCCCGGTGATGGTGATGGCGGCGGCAGTCACGGGAGAGGTAAGTGACGCCAGAGACGTGTTCAAAACCGAAACCCCAACGGTCTCTGCCTAAGATGACCCAAACGATTCGTGAGGCCGCTCGAGACAGCGGTTTTACCCAGAGTTCGGACGAGCTTACGGGCAGTTTTTTGGCGACGCTCGCCGCGAGCAAGCCCGGCGGCCGCTTTTTAGAACTTGGGACGGGTGTCGGCTCGGGCAGCGCGTGGCTTCTCTCGGGGATGGACGCAGCCTCGAGCCTCACCACTGTAGAGAGAAATGCCGAACAGGTCGAAATCGCCAAAAGACATTTGGCGCACGACCCGCGCATTACGTTTTGGGTGGGGGACGGCGCAGCGTACCTTCGTCAAACCCAAGGCTCGTTCGACTTTATCTTCGCCGACACCAAGCCGGGAAAAATCAGTCATCCCGAATTGGCCCTCAACCTCGTCGCACCGGGCGGGTTTTACGTGGTGGACGACATGAACCTCGGTTGGACGGACGAAGCCGACTTAGTAGACATATCGGACTATCTGCTTACGGTTTGGCAGGGTCAGCGGGCGCTGATGGCTGTACTCGGGGCTCGAGCCGACTTTCTCTGTACCCGTTTGGATTGGTCTACCGGTCTTATGCTGTGCACAAAACACACCCCAAAAGGAGTTTGATTATGGCATTAGAAAAAATTTTTACCGTTACCGGGCGCGGCGTTTATATCGCAGGCGACGACATCGACACCGACCGCATCATCCCGGCGCGGTTTATGAAGTGCGTGACCTTTGACGACCTGGGGCAATACATGTTTCATGACGTGCGTTTTGACGAGGACGGCAGTAAAAAACCTCATCCCTTAAACGACCCTCGTTTCGGCGGCGCGAGTATCCTCTTGTCCGGTGAGAATTTCGGTTGCGGGTCGTCGCGCGAACATGCGCCGCAAGCGATGTACCGCTTCGGCATACGCGCCGTGATCGCCCAAAGTTTCGCTGAAATTTTCTTTGGAAACAGCACCACGCTCGGAATGCCCTGCGCCGAGGCCACCGGTGAACAACTCGCGGAGATGGCCGCGACGATAGACGCCGACCCAAGCACGGAAGTCACGCTCGACGTCGAGAAGAGCACCGTAACCGTCGGCGACAAGGCGTTCGAGGTGACGATTCGGGAGAGCGCTCAAGAATCGCTGTTGGGGGGCCGCTGGGACCCTATTGCCGAACTTTTAGAAGCCGACGACGCCATCACGCAAACTGCGGCGCGTCTTCCCTATTTATAAGCCGTTATCTATAAGCCGTTTTATGATTTTGCAGACACAACCGGAGGTAGGCCGTGGGACAACGTTTCAAGCGCATCGGCGCGCAACACCGCACCTTTATCGAGGCACAAAAGCTCTTTTTCGTAGCGACGGCGGCGCGGAGCGGTCACGTCAACATCTCGCCTAAAGGTCTCGATTCGCTTCGTGTGCTGGATGAACAGACGGTGGTGTGGCTGAACGGTACCGGTAGCGGCAACGAGACGGCGGCGCACCTGCTAGACACGCCCCGGATGACGCTGATGTTTTGTGCGTTTGGGGGCAACCCGCTAATCTTGCGGCTTTACGGCGACGCCGAGGTTTACCACTCGCGTGACCCGGAATGGGAGGGCTACACCGGGCTGTTTACACCGCTGGAGGGCTCGAGGCAAGTATTCAAACTTCACGTCGAGCTGGTGCAAACGTCTTGTGGCTTCGGCGTCCCACTGTTCGACTATCAAGGCGACCGCGAGCTGATGCACACTTGGGCGGAGAAAAAGGGCGAAGACGGTATCCGGGCGTACTGGCATGAGAAGAATCAGCTGAGTTTAGACGGACGACCGACGCGTATCTTAGGGCCCGGTGCTACCGCCGACGAAAACGAGGCGGCTCAGCTAGAAGCACACTAAGCAGAACATCTCAACTTGCTTTGGCAGTACCTCTGCGAAACCGCTCGCGCATATCTTTTTGAAACGTCTGGGTGTCGTTGACGTGCGGAAACGGCGACTCGGGCACCGCCCCACCCCTAAAAAGCGGCAGAGCGGTTCCCAACCCTCTTTGACCTCATAGACGAGCAACCGTTCGGGCGGTACGACGCGTTTGACCTCTTCGATATGCGCCTTGAATACCCCTATAGCGTGCGCCTTATCGTGTTCTTTGCCGCTGAAGGTTCTTCGGGGAATCAGGCGGATGACAACCCAGATCGAGCGCCACATCCGGGGCGTGCTCAAGAGTTGCCAAAGCTGCCTCGGCCCCCCGCGCGACGCGGTAAAGATCGTTTCGCTGGCACTTTTATACCAGCGTTCGGGATCGCGGACGCTGAGTAAAACCTTGGCGTCCGGGTACTGCGCCATCAGTTCCTGGTAGAAGGTGCACCCAGGCCAATCTACGGTCGCCTGATAGCCCTCGAACAGTTCGTCCCACGCGACCTTTTTACCCTTTAGCGCCGCGTCCCAGTAGCGCGCGTGCTCGGGGTGTTCCATAAATTCAAACATGTGGTAACACGTCCTAAAACCGAGGGTCTCGAGCGCCGCCTTTAGGGACGCCGTACCCGTTCTGCCGAAACCTGCGCCGATCACTTTAAGGGCCATGCCTTAAGTGTGCGCCGGTTCTGGAAGCTGCGTTTGGGTGTGCGCTACGCTTCTCGTCTCGAGCCAAAAAATCGACTGCTCAGGTAGAGTAACCGGATGAAAGTCGCTATGCTCGCGCCTCTCGCGTGGCGCGTTCCGCCCCGTCATTACGGCCCGTGGGAGCGCGTCGTCTCGCTGCTAACCGAGGGACTGGTCGCTGCGGGCGTAGACGTGACCCTCTTCGCCACTGCCGATTCAAAGACCGCTGCGTCCCTTTCAGGGGTGGTACCGCGACCTTACGAAGAGGACAAAACGCTGAACGTCAAGGTCTGGGAAGGCTTACACCTCGCCAACGTCTTTGAACAAGCCGATGGGTTCGACCTCATCCACAACCACTACGACTTTTTACCGCTGACCTATAGCGGCCTTGTTTCGACGCCCGTGCTCACGACCATTCACGGCTTTTCAGCGGAGAGCATCGTGCCGGTTTATAAACGCTACGACGCTTCTACCTATTACGTCGCCATCAGCGACGCCGACCGCCACCCCGAACTGACCTACGCGGCAACTGTCCATCACGGTATCGATCTGTCGGAGTTTACTTTTCGTGAAATGTCTGACGGCTACCTACTTTTTTTCGGACGTATTCACCCCGACAAGGGCGCGGCGGACGCAGTGCGGGTGGCCCAGCAGACCGGTCGGCGGCTTATTCTCGCAGGCATCGTACAAGACGAGGGTTATTTTGAGCGCGACGTTAAACCCCACCTGAACGAACGCATTCAGTACGTCGGTTCGGTCGGCCCGGCGGAGCGCGACAGGCTTTTAGGCGGCGCGTCGGCCCTTTTGCACCTCATCCATTTCGACGAACCGTTCGGCCTCAGCATGGTCGAGGCGTTCGCGTGCGGAACGCCGGTCATTGCGACGCGGCGCGGGTCGGTACCAGAAATTGTCCACGACGGGATAAACGGGTTTACCGTGCAGAATGTAGACGAGGCAATTGCAGCGGTTGAGCGTATCGGCGAGGTGTCTAGGAAACAGGTACGGAAATACACTGAAGAGCATTTCAGCCGAGACCGAATGGTCGCAGACTATCTAAAGGTATACGAGAAGATTTTAGCGCGTAAAGTGTAGAGCGTTTAAGCTGAGGTTATGCCCGAACTCATCCCCGGTTATCGCTACGAAGTAATGTCTCGAGAAGAGCTAATGCCGTTTATCGAGCAGATTATGTCCACCGTATTTTCACAAGAGCAACATCTGTCCTCCAGCTACGCCTACTCAGAAGCCGAACAAGAGGCAATTTGGTTGTTGGAAGACAAAATAGCCGCACGTTTCATTTTCGCTATGGGCATTTTTCAAGGGGATACCTTTGTCGGCTGGCATATCGGCAATCAGTTTAAGGCAGACACTTTTGAAATGACTAGTACAGGCATTTTGCAGGAACATCGGAGACGCGGCCTCTATACGGCGCTGATCTCAATCGCTTTGGCACACGCTAGAAGCGCAGGTTTTCAGGTTGTCTCGAGCCGTCACAACATGACGAACAACGCCGTCATCATCCCCAAGCTCAAAGCCGGATTTGTCATTGGTGGCCTCGAGGTGAGTGACCGTTTCGGGACCCTCGTCAAGCTCTCGTACTACTTCAACCCGCTCCACCGCAAGATGATCGACGTGCGGGTCGGGCAACGCAAACTCGACGACGAAACACGCAAATTTTTTTAATATCTTGATGCTAAGGTGAGCTTATGAGTCAAACTGCTCCTCTTCCCCACTGGCAACTCACCTCAATTTTCCCAGGTCTCGATTCGGTCGAGTTCAATGAGGCCAAAAACGAGATGAAGGTGAGGCTCGAGTCCCTTACCGAACTGATGGACGAAAATAAAGTCGGCGCGCAAGAGAAGGTTCTTGTGTCGCCCGAAACCGTAGCTCTATTCGACGACCTCATCGGCCGCTTTAACGACCTCAGCACCCGCGTCGGCACCATCTATCCTTATCTGTCGGGCTTTACCTCGACGGACGCGTTTAACGACCGGGCGCAAGCCGAAGCCTCGGCGCTCGCGCCGCTGAACAGTCAGATGAGCTTTTTAGGCGTGCGACTGACGGCGTGGCTCGGCGCGCTCGACGCCGACGCGCTGATTGACGCGTCCGAGGTTGCCAAAGCGCACAGCTATCTGGTACGCCGCAGCCGTGAAGAGGCGGAGCACCTGATGGGTGAACCCGCAGAAGAACTCCTCGCGGCGCTGAGACCGAGCAGCGGGCAGGCGTGGGCGAAACTGCACGGCGACCTGAGCAGCCGCACGACGATTCGGAAAACCCTACCGGGGCGAGACGAAGCTGAATATCCGCTGACCGAACTTCGCAACCTGCAGAGCGACGCTGATCCCGACCTACGCCGGGCGGCTTTTGAGGCAGAACTCGAGCTGCTTGACCAAAACGTCGTCGCCTATGCTGCCGCGATGAACAGTATCAAGGCGCAGGTCAACGAAACGACGCAGCGGCGCGGCTGGGACACGGCGCTCGACGAAGCGCTCTTTAGCAGTCACATCACCCGCAAAAGTCTCGAGGCGATGCAGCGCGCGTGCCGCGAACAGTTCCCGGTTTTCCGGCGCTACCTCAAAGCCAAAGCCAAGTTTCTGGGCAAAGATACGCTGGCTTGGTCTGACCTGCTGGCTCCAGTAACCGTCGGCACGCCGCGCCACTTTTCGTGGTCGGACACGACCGAGTTCGTCACCGAGGTGTTCGGCAGCTACTCACCGAAACTCGCGGCGTTCGCCCAAAAAACCTTCGATGAAGGTTGGCACGACGTGCCGCCGCGCAAAGGCAAACGCAGCGGCGCGTTTTGTATGCGCGTCCAGGGCGTGCGAGAATCCCGAATTATGCACAACTTCGGCGGTGGTTTAGACGACGTTTTTACCGCAGCGCACGAACTCGGTCACGCCTACCACAACCTCTGCATGTTCGAGAAAGAGCTTACCCCACTGCAAAATAATTCACCCATGACCCTCGCTGAAACCGCCAGCATCTTCTGTGAAACGGTCGTTACCAACGCGCTTTTAGAACGTGCCGACGAGACTGAAAAGCTGGCGATTTTAGAGCAAGATTTGCTCGGAAGCACGCAGCTGGTCTTAGATATCGACTCGCGCTTTCGCTTCGAGTCAGCGGTTTTTGAACGTCGCCGTGAACGCGAGCTGTCGGTCGATGAGCTAAACGCTTTAATGCTAGACGCGCAAGCCCAAACTTACGGCGACGCGCTCGAGCCGGACGCCCGCCACCCCATGATGTGGGCACAAAAAGGTCACTACTACAGCACCGGGCGCAGTTTTTATAATTTTCCCTACACCTTCGGCTACTTGTTCGGGTTGGGGCTTTACGCTCAGTATCAGGCGCAACCGGACGGCTGGTATGAGCGCTACGACGCGCTGTTAGCCAAAACCGGTATGAACGACGCTGCGCCACTCGCCGCCGAGTTCGGTATCGACGTCGACAGCGTGGACTTTTGGCGAAAGAGCCTCGAGATTGCCGAGGGGCGCGTTGCGGAATATGAAGCACTGGTCGAGCGGTTTACGCTCTAGTGCTAGAAGGTGATTGGACGCCCTTAGAAGGGGGTAATGTCAACACTGTTGCGCAGCGCGGCGAGGTGGTCAGGCGGCAGTTAAACGCGGCAAGTCCGGCAGTCCATGAACTTTTAGGGCGGCTCGAGCAGCTCGGCGTTCCCTTTACACCACGGTTGCAAGGAAGCGACAAACATTACGAGTATCTGGGCTTTCTTCCAGGTCAAGCCGTATTTCGTCCTTGGCCCGCCGCTGTCCTAAGCGATTTGTGGTTGACCGATTTAGGCGCGTGGTTGAGAGCCTATCACGACGCGGCGCACGGTTTTCGGGTACAAAAAACGTTTCTTTGGGGACCCCGTGAACCTATTGACGAGATGATTATCTGTCACGGCGACTTGGGGCCGTGGAACTGCTTGCATCAAGGTGGTCGGCTTTCAGGCGTCATTGACTGGGATTTGGCGCGGTACGGACAGCCACTTGATGATGTTGCGGAATTAGTACTCGAGGCCGTCCCCTTGCACAACCGCTTGACAGAAACGCTGGGTGGAGCCTCTCAAAAGGTACGTGCAGCTAGGCTCGAGGCTTTTTGTAGGGCATATGGCGTAGCCGTGCAAAAGGTGCTGAACCACGTTCCTAGCTACTTACAGATGGTTATAGACGACACTCGTGAGTCGGCAATAAGGGGCTCAGAGCCCTTTGCTGCGTTTGAGCAAGGCGGCATCGTTACCTCGCTCGAGACCGACTTACGCGACTATGAACGTACTTGGGGTTAGTGCGTCACACCATAAAAGAGTACCCGAGCCTAGCTTACTCACCGAAAAAAGAGCCGTGCAGTGAATAAGCCTATCCTTAAAGGCGGTAGGGTCATTTTGCAGCCCATCACGGAATATGAAACATTGATAGAAAACGTAAAATTTCGGACGTTTTGGCAGCTTGAAGCTGCCGAAACTTACCCTCGAGCTAACAATCTCTCCGCAATCAGAGCGATACCTAGAGGCGTCGGACGACTTTCGACTACTCTCCTCTGAGCTTGCTGTAGAAGACAAGGTCGTGCCAACTGCCTTTGCGCCACTGCGCCTGACGCGCTACACCTTCACGAGTAAAACCGGCTTTTTCTAGAGCACGCTGCTCAGCGAGGTTGGTTACGTCGGTCGCCGCCTCTATCCGCATCACCGGATAGGTAGCGAGCAGATAGTCGGCGAGAAGGCGCTGCGCCTCGACGCCGTACCCTTTGCCGCGCTGTTTGGGAACGAGCGTGACGCCGATGTTGTAAGGTCGGCTCCCCTCATTAGGGCCGTAGACGGCCTGGTGATAGCTGACACTTCCGATAATCTCTTCTGCCTCAAGCTCAAAGACGATCAAAGCACCCCCACGAGCGTCAAGCAGCCCGTCTTTATCGAACTGCGCTGCAAGCTGACCTGTATACTGAAACCCGAAGTCATTGTACTCAGAATTATAGAGAGGATCGTTGATCCAGGCTTCGAGCACAGGCAAATCTAGACGCTGAACAGGACGTAGACCTACCTTGTTACCTCTAACCATCTGACGTTCCTTTCCGTTGTGCTATCTTGTGCGCCTACGCCGCTACAGAGCACAGCATTGGACGCGGGTCAACTATCATTTCAGTGCCCAGACCTCGACAAAAGAAACGCCCGGTACAAAACCGGGCGTCATTTGTTTTGTTCAGGCTTAAAAGCCTAGAACGGGATTAGTAGCGCGAACCCCGTGAAGCGCGGTCCGAGACGGGCGCAGCGTTTGTGACCTTAACATTGGTCGCTTGCATCCCCTTTTGGCCGCGTTCGGTGTCGAATTCGACTTCGTCGCCTTCGTTGAGGTTACGGTAGCCGTCTCCGGCAATCGCCGAGAAGTGGACGAAAAGATCCTCGCCGCCGCCTTCTTGTTCGATAAAACCGAAACCTTTTTCGCCGTTAAACCATTTTACTTTGCCTGTTGCCATCTTTTACCAATCTCTCTTCTACTGCACATTACACGTGAAAGCCGATTTGCTATTGGGTGCATTGCAGTAGACAACTTCGGACGGATGTCCGAACTACAACACTCGCTTTGTTGCAGATGCCTTCACTATAAACGATTCGGGGCTCGAGTACAAGTCGCCGCGCCGCCCTTCAGCTCAATCCTAAAAAGCGTTGTCGCCTTTATCGAGGTCTTGCAAAACGCTGTAACGCCGGGGCTCTTCGGCGGCGCTTCTCAGGTCGCGCTGAACTTGTACGCCGATAGCTTCTGCGCTCGGCAAGTCGTCGTCCCAACGTACGCCGCTGCCCTGCTCGAGTTCAGCCATTGCCGCCGTCACTGCATTTTCGGCGTTCGAAATGACTTTGCCGGTCAGCGTCGAAGGGACGCCTTTTTTAAGCTGCGCGGCGCGCCGCCCCACGACAATCGACAGGCGGTACCGCGAATCGGCCTTTTCTCTTAAGATATCAAACCCTTTTTGGGACATGGCGCACTCCATTCGGTGTCCGGCCCCTCGCTGCTGCCGAAATCACAACCCGTTATTTTGCGGGGATAAATTTAGCGTAGCAGGTTTCGCTGCGTTCGGGTGTCGCTAAGCTTTTCTCGAGTGGTGCGTGAGCGCCTCGAGCTTTCCCCAGAAGCTGATTTTAAGTGGCTGGGGTTACTCGAGCGCTCCCCTCAGAGCCTCGAACATCACCTCGGTAGGCGCACGTTGACCCGTCCACGCAGCAAAAGCTTCCGCACCCTGATAGACGAGCATCGCCAGGCCGTTTTGCGTCTTTAAGCCTGCGGCGGCGGCGGCCCGCAGCAGCGGCGTCTCGGCGGGGCGATAGATGATATCGACGACCATCTCACGGGGCAAGATGCCGGGCGGCAAGGGTGACACTTCCGGCTCGTGAGCACCATGACCGACCGACGTAGTGTTGACCACTAAAGACGCACGCAAAACCGCACGGTCGAGGTCTCCGGGGCGGATAGCCCCAACGTCACCGTAGCGCCCCAGGTCGCGCGCTAGAGTTTCGGCTCTGGCTCCTGTGCGGTTGGCGATCCCCAGCGTCGCCCCGGCGCGCAGCAGCGCGAGCCCGACGGCCCGCGCTGAGCCGCCTGCACCCAACATCACAACGTCCCGGCCCTCCGCATCGAAATGACCGTCTTCGGTGAGCGCACGCGAAAATCCGCTGATATCGGTGTTGTGGCCGGTCAATGTGCCGTCACGGTTCACAATCGTATTGACCGCTCCAACCGTTCCCGCTTCGGCGCTCAGCGCGTCGAGCAGCGGAATAACCGCGAGTTTATGCGGAATGGTAACGTTGGCCCCGTAGACGTCAGCTTCGCGGAGCCGCTTGGTGATGCGGGGCAGCTCGGCTTCGGTGACGCTCAGCGCTTCGTAGTGGGCCTCGAGGCCAAGCGCCCCAAACGCCGCGTTATGCATAACCGGGCTGAGGCTGTGCTCGGCGTTTTCGCAGAGCAAATAAACGTGTTTCATGACCTTAGCTTAGACCAAGCAGCGTAACGTCTGCTCAGGCTGGCACGGTCGTCAATATCTGCTCGGCGGCGCTGAGCGTACGCGAGATATCATCGTCGGAAATCTCGTAGTGCGTGACAAACCGCACCGTTCCCGGCCCGAGAGCACCCGCGCGTACCCCGAAAGCCTCGAGCTGCTCGGCAAAACGCGCCGCTTCCGGAACACTGAGGTAAACCATATTGGTCTGCACCGACGCGAGATCGACGCCGACACCCGGCAGCTTTGCCAACCCTTCGGCGAGCCGCCGCGCCCTTAGGTGGTCCTCGCCGAGCCGCCCCGACATCTCCTCAACGGCGACGACGCCCGCCGCCGCCACCACGCCCGCCTGCCGCATCCCGCCGCCCAACATCTTACGGTAGCGGTGCGCGTCCCGGATAAACGCGCTCGAGCCGAGCAGCACGGTGCCGACGGGTGCAGCAAGTCCTTTAGAGAGGCAGAGCGAAACCGAACCGAAGGGCGCACACAACTCGGCGAGACTCGCCCCGAGCGCAGCGACAGCGTTGAAGCCCCTAGCCCCGTCCAGATGAAGCGGTAAGCTCTCGGCGCACGCAAGCTGGGCAATCTCCCGGAGGCGCGCCAACGGCACGACCGTTCCCCCGGCTTTATTGTGAGTATTTTCCAAAACGATCAGGCCGGTTGGGGCCTGGTGAATGCTGCGGTGAACGGCGGCCTGAATGTCTGCGACTTCGGGTACGCCGAGGGGTGCAGGCACGGTTCTCGGCAAAGCGCCGCTAATGACCGCCATACTGCCGAGTTCGTATTCGTAGACGTGTGCACCCTCGGGGATGATAACTTCAGCGCCGCGCGTAGTATGGACCGCAATGGCGACCTGATTGCTCATCGTACCGCTCGGCATCAGGAGCGCAGCTTCAAAACCGGCGCGTTCGGCGAGCAGGTCTTGGAGGCGGTTGACTGTCGGGTCTTCGGCGTACACGTCGTCTCCGACCTCGGCTTCAGCCATCGCGCGGCGCATGGCGGGCGTTGGACGGGTTACGGTGTCGGAGCGGAGGTCGATAACGTCTGGCATAGGCTAGTATACGCCGAGTCCAAGCGCCTTTCTCGAGTAGCGTTCTAGAACCGCTACCGGTTCGCGCGCGGGACACCCTCCTTAAGATCATCTGATCCCGTAACCGCAGAGCTGGAAGCGCACATAAATTTGACCGATTTACAGGAAGCGACCAAACGCAGCCTAACAACGTTTAGGACACCTCACCGTTCTGGAACCGAGCTTATGCTGGCGCTCACCGAAGAACTTGGCAAGATTGCAACTGAAGTCGCGTTTTTGGAGCAAGTTGGTAGCAAATCGCAGTGGCAAAAAGAGCCTGACGCAGCATATCTAGTTGAAGAGATAACCCATCTGCCGAATAACATCTTCGCGCTCACCGACCATTTTCATATCAACTTGGCTGAAGTGTATCGGCGCAAAACAGACGACGCTCGCACTTCATAACCGCCGCGTTAGGCTATTTCGATAACCGTCACCCCGCGTTGGGCAAACGACCCCATCGCCCCGAGTTCGGCCCCCGCCTCAGCGAGCGGGATAGTTTTGGCGATCAGCCTTTGCGGGTGCAGCACGCCGGAGATGATCAGCGCCAACAGCTCCGGGTAGCTGCGCGCGGGCATCCCGTGGCTACCGACGACCTCGAGTTCTTTAGAAATCACCTCGCCGAGCGGGAGCGCTACGGGTTTTCCTTCTCCGAGCAAAAGTCCCACCTGAACATGCCGCCCTTTTTTCCGCAAACACCGCACCGAGTTGCGGCAGGTCGAAGCGCTCCCGAGAGCGTCGAGCGAAACGCGTGCGCCGCCGCCCGTAAGCTCCAAAATCTCTTCGACCGGATGGATTGACAAGATGGTGTGTTCCGCGCCTAGCGCCCTAGCCGCCGTCAGCTTCTCCGCGTCGATGTCAACAGCGATCACTCTCGCCCCGAGCGAAGCAGCGATCATCACTGCCGACAGTCCGACGCCGCCACAACCGTGAACCGCGACCCATTGCCCTGCAGTCACGCGTCCCTGCGCGGTCAGCGCGTGAAACGCCGTCATAAAACGGCAACCGAGACTCGCTGCGGTAACGGACTCGAGGGTGTCTGGAAGCCTGACAAGGTTGGTTTCGGCGTAGGGAAGCGCGACATATTCGGCAAACGATCCCGAGCCTGAAAAACCTGGTTGATATTCGTAGTGACAGAGGTGGGTAGAACCTTCGGCGCACATCTCGCAACGACCACACCCACAGCAAAACGGTACAGTCACGCGCTCACCAATCTGCCAGCCTGTCACTCCACGTCCGAGTTCAGCAATCTTTCCGGCAAATTCGTGTCCGGGAACGTGTGGCAGCCTAATCGTCGGGTCGTGCCCCTGCCAGGCGTGCCAGTCACTGCGGCAGACGCCGGTCGCTTCGACCTGAATGACGACGCCACCAGCTGGTGGCGTCGGGTCGGGAAGGGTTGTAAGTGTAAGAGGCTCTCTAAACGTGTGTATGACAGCAGCCTTCACAAGTGGTGTCTCCTCCAAGTTCCGGCAGCTAGTTAGGCCAGGCCGGGTTACTGCAGCGTGTAGTGGCCTGCTCGGTAGAGTCTAGCAAAAGCCATCGCTGCAGGAACACTTATATCAACCACTTGCGTATCTGACGAGAAAGGATCGCCGTAGACGTCTCGGTTAACCTGGTAGATTTCAGTACTTTCTAATGGAGTTGTGGTGTCAGGAGCAAACGCTGCCAAAAAGCCCCAAGGTAGCAGACGGTAGCTGCCTCCACTACGATAGTTGCCTTCCGGATCGTCTTTTGAATTTCCCGGGGAAGCTTCTCGAAAACAAAAGTTGTCAATTATCGTCATTTTAGGGTTTGTAGCCTTTAAACTTCCGTTGCGCAAACCTCCCACATCTTTGTATAAGAATCCTTTTTCAGTGGGCTCGAGAATCGATTCTGAAAGCGTTCTTGATAGCTTGAGTGTCGCTTCGTCACTAGCGAACCAGGCATACCCTTCAAGTGCAAGGTCAATAAAAACGGTGATCGTTTGCTGCGGATAGGTTCCCATTTGAAAGGCTGTACACTCCCTAGAACTAGCCTCTTCTTGTACTCGGTGAGGCCACACGAACGCCTCGCCCTTAGGCGTGGTGTCCGTTTTGAAATTGGTTAGTGTCACCCTTGTCATCGCGTCACGCAGCCGGGTGTAACGTGGGTCTTTCGGGAATAACTTTGCCATATAAGCGGTGTAACGGAGCATCTCCATATATGGGTGCATAAGGTCACGTTGCGGCAGACCTTCAGTTTTACGGGTTATAGGCTGCTGCTTCCACTTGGTCTCGAAGTCATTACGAAGGTACTCTAGCCACGCTCTAGCATGGGTGGCGTAATCGTGCGCGGGAGTACTGGTAGCAGCGTTCTTTTCAAATACGTAGATCACTTCGGCGATAAAACCATGTGCCAGAGTATCTTCTTTGGTGTTGTAATCAGTATCGTTAAAAGCTTCAACTCGTCTGAAGTTGCGGTAGCCGTCACCAGTCGTATCGGTCAGGCGGCTCCGGGCAATCTCCATCACCCGATCAACCTCTTCAATTAAGGCTACGTCACCCGTTACACGGAATAGGGTAAATAACGAGGTAACGTAGAAATTAAGCTTCCGCCCCACGTAATGCTTGATCCCTGAGCACGCGGAGATCGTTGCCGACGACGGGTAACGCGGATAGTCTTCTGGTGGCTGGTCTAAGGGTGGGCAAGTTTCGTTTTTCTCAGCCTCAATCTCGAGCCCCACTCGTCGGTACCAAGCTTGCGTTTCAGCGTCACCTAACGTGGCAATATCAAAATCCGGATCAATCGTCCAGTCGGTCAAGGTGCGCGACTCTGACGGCGGCTTCGGGTTGTTTTTCGGCGGAACAACCCCCGGATTTTCTGTGGTGTTACAAGCGGCGAGAAAAAAAGACAGCAAGTAAACGCCGACGATCCATCTATAACTCTGTAGTGGGTGCGAACTGAAACTTTTCACGTGACTCCTATCGAAGTTGTAAATTAAACAGCACGCAACACTATACGCTAACTTTGCTTCGGCGTTAAGTACAATCTTCTCAACTATAGACAGCTGTGATTATCTCTGCAAATCAGCTTCTCAGCAACGGCTTTAGACGTTTTTTGAGTAAAGTTTTGCTCTGATGGACGCCACGCATGGTCTGACGTTGTACCAGCCAGATGAGGATAGGTGCTGTTGCTAAGACTCTCTTCCAAGTAGCCATAACGCTCAGCTAACGCCAGCAGTTCGGCGGAGGGCCGAAAACCGTAGTACTTGTCCTTTTGCCAGCGCTCGAGTGAACGGTTATGCAAACTCCGGCGTTCTACCGAAGCGGAGGGCACCTCCAGAAAATCAAAAACGGGCTTTAGCACACTCGGGTCCGTCACCAAATCTTCATAACGAATAATACTGACTATTTCACCTGCTTGCGCTTTCAAGTCGAGCAGGTTTTGGTAGGCCGTAAGCCATACTTTTTGCTGCACCTCCGGTGGGCTGCGCCAACGCGACCAAGCGGAGTAAAGCGTGCTCATAGGATTGCGGACCAGCCCGACGAGGTGGAAGTCAACGTCAGGAGTACGCCGGGCCGCCTCGAGGATCAGCTCGAGCACAGACTTTTGGTAGAGATGGTGCGGCGATTTTTCCAGTAACGCGGGAGCATAGGTTTTGCACAACTTTTCCCAACCGCCGAAAACAAGCTCGTGGTCATCTTTGGGAACGGTATAGCGGTCTATATTAGTGCTCAAGAGTTGCTCGAGTTCACGCCGCGCCTTTATTCTAGGTAGCGGCACCTCGCTGTCCGGCATATCGAGCCGAGGCAAGCCTAAGACCGAAGCGGCTTTTGTCCAGTAAAGCGTTTCACGTTCGAAGTGCCGAGTGTGCCGGATAGAGCGCGCCTCAGACGACTCAGTGATAAACCGCTGTAAAATACTCGAGCCCGAAGACTTGTTTGACAAGATAATAACGCACTTGGATTTTTTCGCGCCTACGTTCATTGAAGTTAGATTATCAGATACAACCCCTATACCCCTTGATCAACATATTGAGATCGTCAGAGCAGTTTATCCGATTTTCAATTCGTCCTCAGGTGCCCTGCCAAGACTTTCAACGATCGCTTTGGCAACTGCCTTAGGTGCCAGCGCATCTTTAGGTACGTTGCCGACGCTCTCCCAAAAACCCGTATCAACGGCTTTGGGCAGAACGAGCGTCAGGGACGCCTTGCGTTTGTACTCTTGAGCAGCTACTTTGACGAGCGCCGCGACACCTGCTTTTGCTGCGGCGTAAGCGCCGAAACCGCGAAACGTCACGAGTTCGGGGCGCGCCCCGAGCACGAAGATACGCGCGTCCTTGTCGAGTTTGGTAGCGGCGTATTTGAGGGTGTAGAAAAGCCCGGTCAGGTTCGCGTCGATAATCCTATTCCAGGAGTCAGCAGAGGTGCTGCTGAGCGGTTCGGGTTGAATGTCACCGGCTGCGTAGACGATCAGGTCTAGCGGCGGCAGGTCGGCGAACAAAGCCTCGACCTCGAGTTCGCTCGTAACGTCTGTGGGTACAGCCTGACCATTAAGCCTCTGCAACTTACGCGCGTCACGGCCTACTAAGGTCAGTTCATAACCTAACAAAGCCTCGACCAAAGCCGAACCGATACCGCCACCTGCGCCGATAATAAGTGCTCGTTTCATACCTCAGCGTAGCTGAAGCTGCAGCAGGTCGCCGTGAGATAACGCCCCATACCGACGCTGCAGGTTCAGGAACTCGCGTCAGCCACCTTACGGTAAAGGACGCTTAAGTGCTGTTTACTTAAAAACATGGAATGGGAATTGCCTGTTATCGCTTTACGAACCGTTGTGGTGTTACCGCGCACGCTTGAAAACGTCGACGTTGGTCGCCCTAAATCGAAACGCGCCCTCGAGGAAGCCCAGGCTTCCGACAACCGAGTGCTCCTTCTCGCCCAGCGTGAACCAAGAGTTGACGACCCGACCGGCGACGATCTTTTCGCTGTCGGGACGCTCGGCATCATCAAGCAAGTCATCCGCCTTCCCGACGACACCTTACAGGTCTTGGTCGAGGGCAAAGAGCGCGCCCGCGTGACGAACTTCGTCCCCGGCGGCACGCTCCGCGCCCAAGTCGAAACACTTCCTGAAACGACCGACGCCGACGAAGCGCGTACTCGCGCGTTGGTCGAACAGGTCAAGTCGGCGTTTGGCGACTACGCTCAGCAGAACAAAAACCTCCGCCTCGATTCGTTTCACCTAGAGAACCTCCGCAGCCTCAAAGAGCCCGGCGCGTTAGCCGACCTGACCGCCAAGTACAGCACTTGGGAGGTCATGGACAAGCAAAACATTCTTGAAGAGGCCGACGCCAGCAAACGCCTCGAGCTCGTCTACGGCTTCTTGTCCCGCGATTTGGACCGCTTCGATACCGAAAAGCAGATTTCGGCGCGGGTCAAACAGCAGATGGACGCCAATCAGCGTGAATACTACCTGCGCGAGCAGATGAAGGCGATTCAAAAAGAACTCGGTGGCGGCGAAGAAACGCTCTCCGAGATTGAAGACCTTAAAAAGCGTGTGTCGGATAAAAAGATGCCGGAAGAGGCGGAAAAGCGGGCGCTTAAAGAGATTGAACGCTTGGAGAAGATGCCCGGCGGCTCGCCTGAAGCGACTGTCGTCCGGACCTACCTTGACACGCTTTTAGACCTACCGTGGTCGGAGATGGACGAAGAGCACCTCGACATCGCGCACACCGAAAAAATCTTAAACGAAGACCACTATGCGTTAGAGGAACCCAAAGCGCGTATCCTAGAGTTTCTGGCCGTGCGGCAGCTGACCAAAGACATCGAAGGGTCCGAGTACCGCGCGCCGATTCTTTGCCTTGTCGGGCCGCCCGGCGTCGGCAAAACGAGCCTCGGTAAGTCGATTGCCGGGAGCCTCAACCGTGCGTTTGTCCGGATGTCTCTGGGTGGCGTCCGCGACGAAGCTGAAATCCGGGGGCACCGCCGCACCTATATCGGCTCGCTGCCGGGGCGTATTATTCAGGGGATGAAAACCGCCGGTAAGGTCAACCCGGTCTTTTTACTCGACGAAATCGACAAGATGACCGCCGACTTTCGCGGCGACCCGTCATCGGCACTTTTAGAAGTGCTGGACCCCGAGCAGAACAATACCTTCGCCGACCACTATTTGGAAATCCCTTACGACCTGTCGAAAGTCATGTTTGTCACCACCGCGAACTCGCTTTCGACGATTCCCCGGCCTCTCCTAGACCGGATGGAAGTCATTCAGATTCCGGGCTATACGCTCGACGAAAAGCTCGAGATCGCCAAGCGCTACCGCGTCCCGCGTCAGCTCAAAGCCCACGGGCTAGACGGCAGACTCGAGCTTTCCGACGACGCCGTGCGCCGCACCATCACCGAGTACACCCGTGAAGCCGGGGTACGTAACCTCGACCGGACGCTCGCCAAACTCGCCCGCAAATCGGCGAAAGAGTACCTCGGAACGCCGTGGAAAGATACGCGCACTTTAGATGAAAAGTCCGTCCGGCAACTTTTAGGGGTACCACCTTTTCGTGACGACCGCGCCGAACGTGAACCGCAAATCGGCGTCGCCCACGGCCTCGCCTATACCTCGGTCGGCGGCGTGACGCTCGACATCGAAGCGCTCAGCACCCCCGGCAAGGGTAAAGTGACGCTGACCGGACAGCTCGGCGACGTGATGAAAGAGTCGGCGCAGGCTGGCATCGCCTACTTGCGCGCCCGCGCTAAAGACTTTGGCGTCGCCCCCGATTTTCACGAAAAGCGTGACCTCCACGTTCACGTTTTAGAGGGTGCGACGCCCAAAGACGGACCTTCTGCCGGAATTGCGATGGCGACCGCCGTCGTTTCGGCGCTGACCGGTCGCCCTGCCCGTGGCGACGTCGCGATGACCGGTGAGATTACCTTACGCGGACGGGTCTTGGCTATCGGCGGCGTAAAAGAAAAACTTTTAGCTGCGCATCAGGCCGGGATCAAACACGTAATTATTCCAGAAGCGAACGAGGCGAACCTAGAAGACGTCCCGGACGCGATCTTAGAAGACCTGACCGTGACGCCGGTCAAAGATTTTAGCGAGGTCGTCAAGCTGATGCTTTTAGATGAAAGCACCCAAGAAACCTTTATCCCGCCGACAGCCGACGATTCTGTGTCGCCCTCCGCTCAGGTCTAACCGCTCAAGCCGCTATAGTTGGCCGCCGTAGTTAGTACGCAATACAAAAACACAACAGTGTACGCCCCTCGGCAATTTATCCAGCCGAGGGGTTTTAAGATGCAGAGATGAGCCGTCTTTTTGCAGCTGGTACCCTTTTGCTCCTCGCCGGATGTTCGTTTGCGCCGCTTAAGGTCGGCGTTCCCGACGTTGAAATTCCCGGCAACGACAGCGTCGGTCTTATCTGTTACGCGCCGACGCCTATCACCGAGTCCGCGCCCGTCGGCTTTAACCGCGCCGACTATCAGGCCACTGCGACCTATACGTCGGTCGGCTCGAGCACCGCCACCGTGACGGTCTACGGACGCACGACGCCCCCGCCGCCGGGTTTGTTGCCATGTGTAGCGTCCTCCGCCGCCGACGTACAGCTCTCCGGGCCGCTGGCCCTGACGCCCGGGGTACCGCAGGAGATTCTGGTGGGCGGCCCCGAATACGGCGACGCGCTCGCCGACCTTATTTCTGGAGCCAACTACTATTTCGGCGCGTCGCTCTCCGGGGGCGTCCTGGTGAGCGCCGAGGAGCGCATCCGCCTGACGGACGGAACCATCAGCGTGTCTTACTAGCGTTGTCCGGGGTCTTTCGAGCAGATTGCGTAGCTGCGCGGGTCGGCCGTAACCGAGCGTTAACCCGGAAGAATTAAGCTGCTCCGGAGATAGTCAAGGCTTCTTACTGGAGGCAAGCACGCGAGACGCAGCGAAGTTTTCAAAACCAGGTTCAGCCGCCGAGGGGACGCTCGAGGTTTCCTCGAGGCGAGCTTATGAGCGACCCGAGAAAGGGGCCTTCACCGCCGACCTGGAAGCTGATGATCGTCAAGTGGCTCGGCCTCTTTCCGCCCCTGCTGATCTTCTTACACCTTTGATTTTATAAGCAAACAGTTTTTCTCGGGGGATTGGCCTATCGTCAACGCGCAAGGCATGCTTATTTTATGGTTTAAGCTGCTCGTCGAATCAGTGCTTATCACGCTCTTACTCAACCTCGTCTTGACTTCATGGCTCGACGACGTTTTTGAAGGCTTTTTGTATACGAGGGCGCAGCGGGCTCAGATGCACAGTACAGACGGCAAAAAGAACTCGAGGGGATAAGCGATAAGCTTGCTATCCCCTCGTCATCCTCTCGAAAGATGTTTAGAGCGGCCAGATCAGCGGCGCGATCAGCAGGGTAATCGTCGCCATCAGCAGGTTCATCGGAATCCCGATACGGAAGTAGTCGGTAAAGCGGTACCCGCCGGGGCCGTAAACCATCAGGTTGGTCTGATAACCGATCGGCGTTGAAAAACTCGCCGAAGCCGCCATCATGATGCAGATAGCAAACGTTGCGAAATTGGCGTCCAGACCGTTCGCCGTCGCCAGGGCGATGGGAAACATCAAGACGGCCGCGCCGTTATTGGTAATCATCTCGGTAAAAAGCATTGTAACAAGGTAGATGATAATAAGGCTCAGGTAAGCGTTGCCCCCCGCAATATTGACTAGACTTCCGGCGATGGCTTCGGCTGCGCCTGTGACCTCGAGCGCCTTACCGAGCCCGAACGACGCGGCGATCACGATCAGCACCTGCCAATCGACGCTGCGCCGCGCCGCTGCCCCTGAAATGCAGCGGGTCAGGAGCATCAACCCGGCAGCTAAGAGAGCGGCTTGCAACATACTGAGCAGACCAAAAGTTACGAGCGCGATCATCCCGATCAGGATGGTAAACGCGGCGACCGCGCGTTCGTGGCGTGGCGGCGTCGAGTTGGCGACCTGACTGACCAGGAAAAAATCACGCGAGTTGCGGTGAGTCCTGGCAAAGCTCGGCGGAGCCTCGAGCAACAAGGTATCACCGACCTGCAGCACGATGTCGCCGATTTTTTGGTTGAGCCGCTCCCCGTTACGCGCGACCGCGATAATGACTGCGTTGTAGACGGTGCGAAAGCCCCCCGCGCGGACGCTTTTGTTGACCAGCGGCGAACTGCTCGAGACCACCGCTTCGATCAGCGAACGCTGCGAACGCGGCGTCGTAAGTTTGGCGACCTGATCGGGCGCAGGGACCAGCCCACGAATTTTGTTGAGGTCAACCACCGATTCGACGACGCCGACGAACACGAGCCGGTCGCCGCCCTGCAACACCTCTTCCGGCCCGACCGCAGGAATCACGCGGTCGCCACGTTCGATTTCAGCCAAGTAGAGTTGCGGCAGACTCCGGAGCCCCGCCTCCTCGATACTTTTACCCGCGAGCGGGCCGCCCGTTTCGACGAGCATCTCGAGGGTGTACTCACGCGGGTCGCCCTGCTGATCTATCACCGAACTCCGGTCGGGCAGGAGCCAGCGCCCGACCAAGACGATAAAAGCGATGCCCACGAGCGCGCACGGGAGCCCAACCCAAGCGATGTCGAAGAGGTTAAAACGAACCTGAGTCTGCTCGATCAAGAGTCCGTTGACGACCAGATTCGTACTCGTCCCGATTAAAGAACACGTTCCCCCTAAAATCGCGGCGTAAGAAAGCGGGATCATCAACCTCGAGGCTGAAAAGCGGTTGCGTTTGGCCCAGTCCGACACTGCCGGAATCATCATCGCGACCAGCGGCGTGTTGTTTAAGACCGCGCTCAAAGCGGCAATCGGGGCCATCAGCCGGAACTGCGCCCCGGCGAGCGTTTTAGGCCGACCGAAAAGCCGTTGCCCGAGCCAGTTCACCCCGCCCGTTTCACGAAGTCCCGCGACGACGACGTAGAGCACGCCGACCGTGACCATCCCTTCGTTCGCCAACCCCGATAACGCGTCGGACGGTGACAAGATGCCGAGCAACATGAGCACCGTTACCCCCGAAACGAGCACGATGTCCGCGCCGATACGCGTCATAACGAGCAGTAAAATGTTGAGAACGATAACCCCGACGCTAACCCAAGCTTCCCAGCCCATAGATGCCTTTCAAACCGTTACGTGCCGGGGATACTTTACCCGACCTGAACAACCCGATAAGTCTACAAATTTAATTGGTTTATAGAATGTGCAAAACGCACACGTTTACATCTGACGGGTTTCAGACTCGAGCGTCTAGCGTAGGCCGCGAAGTTCTTGTAGGGGCTGAACGCTCACTCGGCAGCGAAGTCGTAGCGACGACGAGACGCACAACCCAGAGCAGCTGACCCGGAATGGCCTTACTTTGTTCAGCGAAGTGCGCGCACGACCTCGACGCCGTTACGCGCCAGCTGATATAAAAACAGCAGATGGTAGAGGTCACCGGGGTGGTCGGGCGCGTCCCAGGTTTGTGTACAGCTCTCGGGGACGATGACGCGCTGCCCTAAACCACGCGCCAGGGTACGGACTTGCAGGTGCAGCGCGAGCGTGTAGAGGCAGAGGTCGGTGACGTCGCCGACGGCGATAAGGGTATCGACCTGTTGGGCTTCCAACCACGTATTAAAACCCTCGCTGGTATGGCTGGCGATACTGTTCTTTTGAAAATGCTGATACTGCGCCCAGTTAGGCAAGCTTTGAAGCTCGCGTACGGCTTCGGCCTCGAGCGTCCCCTCGATACAGTGCGGCGGGTAGGCCCTGAACTCCTCGGCGTTTTCCGGGTGGCTGTCCTGAACGAAAGCGATCTGAGACGCAGGCACGCCCAAGTCATCCAAGTCACTAATTAAAGTAACGATGTTGGGAACAATCGCTGTGACGCGGGGGCTCGCAAGTGCGCCGTGCCGGGTAAAGCCTTCGATGACGTCCACGCTGACCAGCGCAGTGCGGGTGGGCTCGAGGCTCCCCAGCTCAACCTCCGGCAGTGCTTCGGCCCAGCGGCTTAACAGTTCAGCGTGTTCGGTAGCTTGGTTAACGAGTACAGAGGTGTCCATCACACGAGTCTACTCTCTAAAAAATTTGTGTAGCGTCCCGATAATCTGACGTTCGGCGGCGGCCCTCGTCACAGTCGGAAGCCCGTCGCCTGCTTGCGGCCCGTAGCGACCGAAAAAGCCGTGAACCGAACCTCTGATGATTTTCAGCTTAGCGGTTTCGGGAAGTCTGGGCGTTCCAGCACGTACCTCCTCTACCGAGGCTAAGCCGTCGTTTTCAGCGGCGAGGACCAGAACCTCTAGCGGCAGAGCGCTGAGGTCGTCACCGTCCGCACTGTAAGCGCCCATCAGCACGAGCCCGGTGGCCGCGTCCGGGTGCCGGAGCACGTACCGCGCCGCCATCGCCCCGCCGAGCGAATGACCACCCACCACGACGGGTTTACCTTCAGCCAAAGAGATGAGCTGGTCGGCCCGGTTCGGCGCGGTTACGGCGAGGTCAACGGGAAAGACCGGAATCAGCGTCCGAACCCCGAGCGGAGCCAACGCGACGCCGAGCCAGGTATACGCTTGTGGGCGCACCAGACCGCCGGGATAGAAGATAAAAAGCTTGTCGAAGTCTTTCGGCCCGATGTCGATAAAGCCGCCCAAGTCCGGGTTGTATGCAACCGGAACCTGTGAAGGGTCAACGCCTGCAACAACCGCGTCCTGGTTGGGGATGAGCGGGGGGCGGCGCAAGACGGGGTAGAGCCGTCCGGCAGCGAAAGCGAGTACGAAGAGCAATACGAGCAGCAGGACGTGGCGAAAACGCTTCATAGGCCAAGCTTACGCAAATTAGGCTGGAATAGGGAATGCGTCTAACTATAGTCAGTCGTTCCCTTTTACGATCCGCAGGTCGCCCTAAAACTGTATAGTCCTAAAAGCTCTATAGTTCTAAACAAGGAGGTAATAAGATGGCAACCAAGCGTTATCGTCGCCAAACGTGGGTTGACCCTCGGCAGATGTTTCGCGTCTCACCTACGCAAGGCATTGGGTCGTTTGCACAGGGAGCAATTCGACAAAGAGAGGTAGTTGAAATTGTCGGGGGTACAGTGATGACCGATGCTACGCTTCACACCTTTATGCAGACGACGCCACGGTTTAATGCAGTTCAGATTGCTGAGGACAAGCATCTCGTTGAACCACTCGAGGTCACGCAGCAGCGTACGGGTGGGTCGCTAAATCATTCGTGTGACTCTAACCTATGGATGATTGATGAAGTTACTTTAGTGGCGCGCCGTGACATCGCGACAGGCGAGGAAATTACGGTCGATTACGCTTTATTCACCGTGCAGCCGTCGTGGATATTAGATCAACCTTGTCACTGCGGCACATCTGTTTGTCGTCACACGGTTACGGGCAATGACTGGACTCGTTTAGATGTGCAGCAGCGCTACCATCTACACTTTTCACCTTTTATCAATGCCCGTATTGAGCAGCAGCACAAACAAAGCGCGTAAAAACTTGCCTTGTACCGTTTAGAACGTCTACAGAATCCTTTTGATGAGCATCTAATCCAGCACCACGTCTACCGTATCGTCCCGCTGCAGATCGTAAAGCCTGCGGTAGAGCCCGCGCTGAGCCAGCAGTTCGCGGTGCGTCCCCTGTTCAGCCAAACGGCCCTGCTCTAAAACGAAAATCTTGTCCGCACCCTGCACCGTCGAAAGCCGGTGCGCGATAATCAGCGTCGTCACGCCCATACGCTCCTCGAAAAGTCCTGTGAGCGCATCCTGAATCACCCGCTCGGATTCGGCGTCCAGGCTGCTCGTCGCTTCGTCTAAGATAAGCACCGAGGTCTCTTTAAGGAGCGCCCGCGCAATCGCCAAGCGCTGCTTCTGCCCGCCTGAAAGCTTGACACCGCGCTCACCGATTTCGGTTTCAAACCCGAACGGCAGCGCCCCGATAAACCCGGTCGCGTTCGCAAGACGGGCCGCGTGTTCGACTTCGGCGTCATCAGCCTCCGGTTTGGCGTAGCGGATGTTGTCGCGTACCGAGCCTGAAAAGAGCGTCGGTTCTTGCGGCACGACCGCGACCCTGCTACGGAGCGCCGCGAGGTCGTAGTCGCGCAGATCGTACCCACCAAGTTCTAAAGAGCCCGCGCCAGGATCGTAGAGACGGCTGACGAGTTTGGCGACCGTACTTTTACCTGCACCGGACGGCCCGACGAGCGCGACGGTCTGCCCCGGCGCGACCGCAAAACTCAGGTTATCAAGGGCGTTGTCCCGGCCTTCGGGATACGAGAACGAAACGTTACGAAACTCGAGCCCTACCTCACCCGACCCCGGCGCAGTCCGCGCGCCGCCGCCTTCGGGCCGGTCTTGAATCAGCGCGTCTACCCGCTCGAGCGCCGCCAGCCCCGCTTGGAGCGCATTGTTAAAAAACATCACCGAGCGTACCGGCCCGATCAGGCTGCCGAGATAGAGCAAAAACGCTGAGAGCTGCCCGACCGTAAGGTCTTGGCGCGACACGAGGTAGCCGCCGAAAACGAGCACCGCTGCCAGCCCTAAATCTGCCGAAAGCCCGACGAACGCCTCCATATACCCGACCTGCTTACGGCGCTCCAAATTCAGATCGACGTAGACGTCGTTGTCAGCGGCGAAGCGGCGAAACTCCAGCGGCTCGTTAGCAAAGCTTTTAACCACGCCGATATTACTGATCGCTTCTGAGGCGGTCGCCGTCAACTCGCCGACGCGCTGCCGGATACTCCGCGCCGACGCACGCAATTGCCCCTGGTAGTGCCCGGTAACATACGCCATCACTGCGGTAATGAGAAGCGCAATCAGCGCGAGCTGCCAGTTCATAAAGGACAAAATGACCAGGATAATCACGACGCTAAAAAGTTGCCCCAAAAGCCGCGACGCCCCCGACTGAATCATGGTCTCTAAAGCGTTCACGTCCGAGACGACCCGCGAGACGAGCGAGCCTGAGCGCTCCTGCGTAAAGCGCGTCAGCGGCAGGGTCAACAAACGACCGTAAGCAGCGAGCCGCGTTTCAGAGATCACCGTCTGGGTAAACGCATACGAGTAGTACATCGCGACGTAACCGAGCCACGCCGAAAAGAGGTAGAACAGTACAGCTCCGGCACCTGCGAACCAAAAGAGCCTTGCGTCGGCGCGTGGGATCAGCACGTCGATGGTGAACTGTACGAACTTCGGCCAGATAGCACTGAGTCCAGCCGTCAGGGTCAGGAGCAGGGACAACCCCGCTGCCTGAGGCCAGCGGGGGCGAACCATCTGCCAAAGCCGGTTGAGGGCGTTTTTTGGGGTAATCTGCTGCTGCGACGTCATCTTTACAAGCGTACCGCTGTGTACCGCTTCGTATCACGCAGCGCCCTACACGCCGAGAACAGTTGCGAAATCGGTAAGCTGATGGGATGGTGATACGAGCGTTTACAGAGGCCGACTACCCGGCAATCAGCCGGATTGCGCGACAGGCACAACCCGAGACTCAGCTAACCGTGGCGCGTCTGGATGAGGCCAAACGGACCAGAGCACATTAGACCTCTTGCAAAAGTAGGTCAATAGGGCTGAAAGTAGGGCATGAGGTATGAAGCGATCAGGGAACTTAAACCGGAGGCGTTCAAACGGTTAACTGGCGTGAAGCCGCGAGTATTCAGTG
>JAABUN010000582.1_pt1 | contig 91820 bp, 86 predicted proteins | sample 5559311 | NCBI WGS metagenome assembly JAABUN01 (sample SAMN10711877, study PRJNA513370) | rock metagenome | isolation source: Antarctica rocks | place: Antarctica: Victoria Land, Siegfried Peak sud | reverse complement strand
CCGCGCCGGGTTTCGCCAAAGCATCTCCGTCCGCAGGACGGTTAGCGCGAAGCGCTCCCCAGACGGGGCTTTTCATAGCCCCGGCTCAGCGCCCCTCGTGCAGGATCGTGGCGAGCGTCAGGCGAGCGGCCTCGGCGACGTAGGCGAAGTCAACGTGGTCGGGCGTGTCGGTCGCCTTGTGGTAGTGCGCGTAGCCCTCGCCCTCGTACAAACCGACGATGGGGTAGCCCTGCGCCTCGAAGGGCACGTAGTCGCTGTCGTAGGCGGGGTCCACGCGCGTCGGCACCGAAACGTACCGTTTGGCGAGTTCCTGGACGACGCTCACCAGGCGGCGCGAGGCGGCGTCGTTGGTCGGGGTCGCGCCGCCCTCGTCACGGTCCACGAGGAGCGCGCGGTCACGGGCGGCGGGCACGGCGACCTGGTCGAGGTTGAACACGAAGCGGACCGGCAATTTTGCCTGCTTCATCTGGGCGGCAGCGTAGGCAGCCGAACCCCACAAACCCTGCTCCTCGCCGGAAAAGGCCACGAACTGAATGCTGTCGCGTAGCGCGACGGGCGCAAGCAGGCGGGCGACTTCGAGCAGCACGGCCACGCCGCTCGCGTTGTCGTCCGCGCCGGGCGCGGGCGCGTCGGGGTTGTTCAAATCCTCCTGCCGGCTGTCGAAGTGGGCACAAACGAGGATCGTGTTTTTCACCCGGCCCGGCTTCGTGCAAACGACGTTGGGCAGTGTTCGGTCTGCGTAAACGTACGGCGACACCACTGCGGTTCTGTAGCCCGCGCCTCGAAACCGTTTGACGAGCAGGTCGGCGGCGGGGCGCAGGTATTTTCCCAATGTGTGGCGCGTCGGGAACGCGGCCAGTTCACGAGTGGTGCGCTCCAGGTTCGCGCGCGAAACCTGCCGCAAAAGCCGTTCGCTTTGCTTGTCGAGCACGAAGGGTCAGAAACGCTCGAAGCGTTCCACGTCCACGACGAAGGTGATCGCGCCACCGACGAGGACCTCGACGGGCGAGGGGATGATCGTCCCGACCGGGCCGGCGTCGGGGGGCAGAACGTTCACGAACTGCTTGCGCGTTTTGCAGGACTCACCGATGATGCCCAGGACCTTGTCCACGTCCTTGTCCTCCGCGCCGATCAGGAGCGTCACGTTTCCCTCCCGGAGGAAGCCCCCGGTCGAGCCGATCTTGGTGAACTTGAATCCGTTGCGGAGCAGCCCCTCGGTTATTTTGCTCCGGTCCCGGTCGTGGGCGACCGCGATAACGAGTTTCATCTTTTTGGTAACGCTCCTGTGCGGGTGCTTGTCGTGGTTGGGGGTTCGCGCCGTGTGGCTTCGTCGCGGCCGATTTGCCGGCCGGGGCGGCCTTGTCGCTGCTCGCGCTGCCCCCTCGGCCGCGAAGCAGGGCGGCGACTTCGGACGCGGAAAGATGCCGCCACTGGCCGGGCTGAAGGCTGCCCAGGCCGAGCGGACCGATCTGGGTGCGCACGAGCCGCGAAACGGGGTGGCCGACCGTTTCCATCATTCGGCGAACCTGCCGGTTGCGGCCCTCGTGCAAAATGAGTTCGACCAGGTGCGTGCCCGGTTCCGCGCCGCGCCCCGCCCAGCGCGCGCCCGCTGGGGCGGTTTTGCGCGTTTCGCCGGGAATCAGCAGGCCGCGCGAAAGCCGCTTCAGCGTGTCCTCGTCCGGCTTGCCCGAAACGGTTGCAAGGTACGTTTTGCCCACGCTGTTCGACGGATGTGTAACCTTGTAAATGAAGTCGCCGTCGTCGGACAGCAGGAGCAAGCCCTCGGTTTCCGCGTCGAGCCTCCCGGCGGGGACGAGGCGCGGCGAACCGGGAAGCCGAACCAGGTCCGTTACCTTGCGCGGCGCGTGCTTGTCGCTGACCGTGGAAACGTAGCCGACCGGCTTGTTGAGGGCGACGTAGTGTCGGGTAACGGCAGGCGGCTCAACGCGCGTGCCGTCCAGCAGGATCGTCTGCGTGTCCGGGTCAACGAGGGTCCCCATTTCGCGCACGACGCGCCCGTCAACGCTGACTCGGCCTTGCGCGATGAGTTCCTCGGCGTGCCGCCTGGACGCGACGCCGCTTGCGGCGAGCGCTTTTTGAAGTCGTTGCTGCAACCCGCACCCCCAATATCGTTAAAATGCCGCCCGAAAGCAGCCACGGCCAGCGCGGGGCCGTCCGGGTTCCGTCACGCGCCACGCCGGGCGCGGTCACGAACGCAATCGGCGAACGCTCCACGTCCTGCGCCGCGAGAACCGGCACGCTGCCCGCCTCCCGGCCATCAACGAGCGCGACGAGCCGCCCGATTTCCTGCCCTGTCCCCACCGGCGCGACCGGCGGCGGGTCAGCCGGCAGAACCTGCTTCTCCACGGCGGGCGGAGCGAGTGCGAGCCGGTCGGTCGAAACGTGCAGGTTTTTGGCGGCAACGGCTTCCACGTCGCCGGTCGTGCCGCCGGCAACGCGTACCGTTCCCACCACCTCACCCTTGGATGCGACGGCGATGGCCGGAAATCGCTGAAAGCCCCAGGACAGCAGCGGAATCGTATCGCCGATTGCCGACACGCGCGAGCCGAGAATGACGGATAAAAGCCGCCGCCCGCCGCGCGTCGCCGATCCGACGAAGCAGTGACCGGCCTCGCGCGTGTACCCGGTCTTTACCCCGTCCGCGCCGGGGAACTTTAGAAAGAACTTTTTGGCCTTGCTGACCACGACCACGTCGGCCCCGTTTTTGGACCGCTGGATGGTCCGCTTCGGCGTCCCGACTGCGTCCACGAAGCGCGGGTTGGTCAGGGCCGCGCGCGCGATCAGGGCCAGGTCGCGCGCGGTCGTGTAGTGGTTTTTTGCCGGCAGCCCATTCGGGGTCACGAAGTTCGAGTTCGTCGCGCCCAGTTCGCGCGCCCGCTGGTTCATCAGAACGGCGAAGCCAGGCACGGAACCGCCGACGTGCTGGGCGATCACGACCGCGCCGTCATTGGCCGAGCGGAGCAGGAGCGCGTATAGCAAGTCCTCGGACGAGATTTTTTCCCACGGCTTCAAATGCAGGCTAGACGCCTCGATTTCGCGGATTTTCGGGTCCATGACCGTGAGGATGTCGCCGGGCTGGGAATGTTCGATCAGCAGCAGGCCGGTCAAAATCTTGGTCGTCGAGGCGGGCGCGCGCCGCACATCGGCGTTCTGTTCCCACAAAACTTGCCCCGTGTCGGCGTCCATCAGCAGCGCAGACGGCGCGGAAAGCACGGGCGGCTTACCCAGATCGTTCGGGTCGAAGAAGGCGGCCCGCTTGCCGGTCAGCACGAGCGTGCGCGGGTCGGCAGGCACGACGGCCTTTTTTGCTTCCTTTGGGCCGGCGGCGTGGGCGGGAGCGACGAAGACAAGCGTGGCAGTCAGGCAGACGAGGGCCGCGACGTTTTTCGAGGGATTGAAATCCCTCGCTCGAAAGTGCGTCCGTCCTCCGGACGGGTTGGATACGTTCGGTTCGCCTTTTCTTCCGTCCGGGAGGACGGTCGCACGGGGAGCGAGGGATTTCAATCCCTCGAAAGGAAAACTCACGCGCCTACCTCGTTGTCCACGTCCATCGTCGAGACGCCGGCCGCCGCGAGCGCGGTGGCAAGCGCGTTTCGGTCGTCGGCGGACGAACCCGCCTCGTCTTCCTCGTCGAGCGGGGGCAGATCGGCCAGGTCGGCCATGCCGAAGTAGTGCAGGAAATCGTTCGTGGTGGCGTACAAAATGGGGCGTCCGGGCGACGGTCTGCGGCCCGTCTCGCACACCAGGCCGCGCTCGATCAGCGTTTTCAGCACGGCGTCGCAGGAGACGCCGCGAATGGCCTCGATGTCGGCCTGCGTGCAGGGCTGGCGATACGCGATGATGGTCACGGTTTCGAGCGCGGGGCGTGAAAGCCGGTTCGCGTGCGGCGCAAGCAGTTTTCCCACGGCCGGCGCGAACTCCGGCCGCGTCGTCATCTGGTAGCCGCTGGCAATTTCAATGATTTGAAGGCCCGACCCGACGCCGACGTAGCGGCTGCGAAGCGCGCGTACGGCTTCGTGCACCTGCAAAACGTCGGTTTCGGTCGTTTTCGCCAACTCCTTCGCGCCCAGCGGCTCGCCCGACACGAACAGAAGGCACTCGATGATGCGCGACAGCGCGCTTTCGGCGGGTGCGTCCACGGCGGGTGTCATGCCGCCAACCCTTCCTCGACGCTCTCGTTTGTCAAAACCGCGCGGTCGGATTCGGGCACGAAAAAGACGCGCATCTCGCCGCAAAACTGCTCCTGCGCCACCAGAATGCTTCCGGCCTTGAGCAGTTCGAGCAGGGCCAGGAACAACAACACGATTTCGAGGAGGGCAAAGGGCGCGGCCGGCAGCAAGTCGTCGAGCGTGACGCCCGCGCGCGCGGCGGCTTCCGCGCGCACCAAGACTTCCTTCATCTTCAGGCGCAGCGTGATCTTTTGGCGGCGGACGCTCGTCACGGCCCGCTCGCCCGCCCCGACCTCGGCCAGCATCCGCTGAAGCGCCCGGAGCAGCGCGTCGGCCGACATTTCGCCGAAGCGCGGCGGGAGCGCGAACTGCGGCCCGGCTTCGGTCGGGTCGCGGAAAAAGAGCCGGCGGCGCTCGCCCTCCTGGGATAACAAGAGTTCGGCCATGCCCTGGTATTTTCCGTATTCCAACAGCCGGGCGACCAGTTCCGCGCGCGGGTCGAGGGTTGCCGCGCTCCCGTCCGCGTCGTCCGGGTTCGTTTCTTCCTTCGGCGGGGCGGGGAGCAGCAAACGCGACTTGATTTCGAGCAGAGTCGCCGCCATAACCAGAAACTCGCCGGCCACGCGCAAATCGAGCGTCGCCATCGCGTCGAGGTGGGCCATGTACTGGTCGCACAGCCGCGCGATGGGCAGGTCAAAAATGTCCATCCGGCCCTCGCGGACGAGGTGGAGCAGCAAGTCGAGCGGCCCCTCGAACTGACCGAAGTGGACGGCGGGCAGCGGCGCGGCGGCGCCGAGCGGCGTTTGTTTTTTGGGCGCGGCGGCAACCGTCGGCATGGGCGTAGTTTAACACGCGCGCGCGAAGCGGAGCAAGCGTGAAAAGCGCGTTCGCGGGCGGCGGGCGCTTTGGTATAATAGGGCGTTCGCGCCGGGCAGGGTTCGCACGATCTGCCCCGACGCCCCAATTTGGAAAATGGCAAGGAGTATCAAGACCAGCATGGCTAAAGGCACTGCCCCCAACGCCAAAGTCACCTCCGGTGACGAAACAGGGGCGGCTGACAACGCCGCCCTTGCCGGCTCGCCGCGGCCGATGGAACTGCCCCCGTTCGACAGGGAAAAGTACCGGGGCTTTTACGAGCAGATGGTCCACATCCGCGAGTTCGAGGAGACCTGTAATCACGCGTTCCGCCAGAACTCGCACGGCATCGGGGGCTACCTGCACCTGTACAGCGGCGAGGAGGCCATCGCGGTCGGCATCATCGGCGCACTGCGCGAAGATGACACGTTCATCGGCCACTACCGCGATCACGGCTATGCGCTCGCCCGCGGATCGGAGCCGGGCGAGGTGATGGCCGAAATCTGCGGCAAGGCCACCGGCTGCTCCAAGGGCAAGGGCGGCTCGATGCACATCTGCGACGCCAAACGCGGCTTTTACGGCGGTTACGGCATCGTGGGCGGCAACGTCCCCATCGCGCTCGGTCTGGCCTGGGCCGCGAAGTACCGCAACCAGGACACGGTTTGCGTCTGCTTCTTCGGCGACGGCTCAATGAACCAGGGCGGCTTCCACGAAACGCTGAACATGGCCCAACTCTACAAGGTGCCGGTTCTGTTCGTTCTGGAAAACAACGGCATCGCCATGGGCACGAGCGTCGAGCGCTCGCACGCGAACCCCGATTTAACCGACCGGGTCAGCTCCTACGGAATGAAGCGCGAATGCATTGACGGGCAGGACGTGGTCGCGGTCCACGAGCGCGTTTCCGAGATTATCGCCGATATGCGGCGAACGGGTGAGCCGTTCTTTTTGGAGTGCGACACGTACCGTTATTACGGTCACGGCGCGGCCGACACCAAGTTTACCCAGGACACGTACCGTACGCAGGAGGAGGTCGAGATGATGAAGCAAACCCGCGACCCGCTCCTGATCGCCGAAAAAATCCTGGTCGAGCACGAAGCCCTGACGGATGAAGACATCAACCGCATCCGGCAGGAAGCGCGCGACGCGGCCGAAGCTGCTCTGCACTTTGCGGACGAATCGCCGAACCCGGCCCCCGACGAACTTTTGAAGGACGTGTACGCGTAAACATGGCTCAACTTCGCTACATTGACGCGCTGTCGCTCGCGCTCAACGAGGAAATGGACCGCGACGACTCGGTCTACATCGTGGGCGAGGAGGTCGGGCAGTACCAGGGCACGCTTCAGGTCACCAAGGGTTTTCTGCAAAAGTACGGGCCGAAGCGCATTGTGGACACGCCGATCTCCGAGGTCGGCATCGTCGGCATGGCAATCGGGTCGGCGATGGCGGGTCTGCGGCCCGTCGCCGAGATGATGCGCATGGACTTCGCGCTTCCGGCCTACGATCAAATCGCCCAGCACGCGGCCAAAATCCGCTACATGTTCGGCGGCCAATTCAAGGTCCCCCTCGTGCTTCGCGGCCCGTCCGGCGTCGGCAACCAGTTGTCGGCTCAGCACTCACAGGCAATCGAAGTGCTGTTCGCGCACTGCCCCGGGCTCAAGGTCGCGGTACCGGCCACGCCCGCCGACGCGAAGGGTTTGATGAAGGCCGCGATCCGCGACGACAACCCGGTCGTCGTGCTCGAAGCCCTGCGCATGTACATGACGAAGGCCCCGATTTTGGAGCAAATCCAGACAGGCCTCAGCGAGGTGCCTGACGACCCCGAATTCGTTGTCCCGCTTGGACAGGCGCAGGTGCTGCGCGAGGGCACGGACATTACCCTGATCGGCTACTCGACCATGACCATCGCCTGTCTGCGCGCGGCGAACCTGCTTGCCGAGGAGAACATCAGCGCCGAAGTGGTTGACCTGCGCACACTCCTGCCGCTCGACATGAATACGCCGCTGGCAAGCATCAAGAAAACGCACCGAGCGGTCGTCGTGCAGGAGCAGTGGGGGTTGTACGGCTGCGCCGCCGAGATCAGCGCACAGATCGGCGAGCGTGCCTTTTACGATTTGGACGCGCCGGTTCAGCGCGTCACGGGCGCGTTCGTGCCCATGCCGTACTCAAAGGCGCTCGAATCGCTCGCTTTTCCGAACGAAAAGGACATCGTCCAGGCCGCAAAGCGCGCCCTGTTCGCCAAGTAGACAACAGAAAGATGACCGGTCGGGGCGCACCGTTAGCGAGTGCGCCCTTTCCTTTGTAAAGCAGACAAACTCATGGCAGACATCATCATGCCCAAAATGGGCGACGCGATGGAAGAGGGCCGCATCGTTCAGTGGCTCAAAAAGGTTGGCGACACGGTCGCGCCCGGCGACGAGGTGGCCGAGATCGAGACGGACAAGTCGAACGTCGCCATCGAGGCCGAAACAGCGGGCACGATCCAGAACATCGCGTTCCAGGCCGGCGACGTGGCCCCGGTCGGCGCGGTGATCGCCGTCATCGGGCAGGGTGCGCCTGCAATGGCGAGTCTGCCGACCGTCGAGGCCGCGCCGCCCGCGCGCTCAAACGGGTCCGCGCCCGTGAGTAGCAGCAACGGCACGACCCCGCCGCCCGACGCTGAAATCGTGCGCGAGGCAGACGCGGCCGTGATATCCGGCGCGGCCTCGCCCTCGACCAGCGGGTCGGAAGTGGCCTCCGGTGCGGGCAGCGCGCCGCCCGCGCCGCCGCGTCCCGCGCCCCAGCCCGTTTTTTCGACCGCGCCGGCCGCCGCCAGCACGCCTTTTAAGCCGTATGACTCGTTCGTCGGCGCGCTGCCCGAAAATTTGGGCGGCAGTGCGTCGGTCGTGGGCGAGCCGCTGGCAGGCAGCGCGACTGAGGTCACGCCGACCAATGAGCGCGTTAAAGCGTCGCCGCTCGCGCGTTCGATGGCGGCCTCGCACCGGCTTGACCTGAGCGTAGTCAAGGCGAGCGGCGCGCGCGGCGAGATTACCGCCGCCGACGTGGAGGCCGCCCTTCAAAGCAGCCCCGCGCCCGCTGCTGCCGCTCCCCCTGTCGCCGCCCCCGCGGCGGCGGCGGCTCCCGCTCCGGTTGCCGTCAAGGTGGCCGAGGGCGACGAGGTGCAGGAATACAACGCGATGCGCCGCACCATCGCCAAGCGCCTCGCCGAAAGCAAGGCGACGATTCCGCACTTCTACGTCACCAGCGAAATTGACGTGGAGGCAATGCTCGCCCTGCGCGAACAGGTGAACGCGGCAGCCGAAAGCGGGGCGCGCAAGATCACGCTCAACGATTTTTTGGTGAAGGCGGTCGCCGTTTCGCTGAACCGGCATCCATTCGTGAATTCGGCCTTTTCGGACAATAAGCGCATTCTTCGCAAAGCGGTTAACATTGGCGTGGCGGTCTCGATTGACGATGGCCTGATCGTTCCGGTCGTCCAGAACGCGGGCGCGAAAAGCCTGCGCGCGATTGCCGCCGAAACGCACCCGCTGATCGAAAAGGCGCGAACCGGCAAACTCAAACCCGAAGAATATAGCGGTGGTACGTTCACCATCTCCAACCTGGGCCAGTACGACGTGGAAAACTTTGCCGCCATCATCAATCCGGGCGAGGCCGCGATTTTGGCCGTGTCCTCCATCCGGCCGGTTGCGGCCGTTATTGACGGGCAGGTCGCGCCGCGCAAGCGCATGAAGGTGACGCTGTGCGCCGACCACCGTGTCCTTGATGGCGTGGGCGGCGCGGAGTTCCTGCAAACGCTGAAGCGCACCATCGAGAACCCGCTTCAGATTCTGGTGTAGCGAGCGAACCATGCACAAACCCCTTCAAGGCACGCCCCCCTTCAACGAAATCGAGTTCCGCAATCGGGCCGGCAACTGGCTGATGGCGCAAAGCACCACGCCCAACCAGCGCGTCGTGGTCGAGTGGAGCACCATGCACGGGCCGAGCGTCTACGTCTACCCGCCCGGCGACCGCGCGGCCGGCTTCAATGTTACTGAAGGCGTCAAGGGCACGAGCAGCGACGAACGCTGGGCCGACTTTTTGGAATACGAGTTCGTCCCAAAAGTCATGCACGCGCTTGAGGCCGACGGATACAAGCCGCAGGTCGTTTGCGTGGACCTTCGACCCCTTCAGGTGCAGCGCGCCCGCCGCCGCGAAATCGAAGCGGCCGGGAAGGCCAAAGCCGGCGTCCCCATCAACAATCATCTCACGCCCGACCACGCAGCCGGTGACCGGCGCGGCGGCGCAGGCATCTAAGCGGGCGCGGAGTATCTGAATGAAAAGGGCGCGGCCAATTTGGCCGCGCCCTTTTTCGCTTTGCCGGTTTAGCGGACGGCGGCGCGCAGAACGTCGCGGGCGAGCGGGGCGGCGACTGAGGCGCCGTAGCCGCCGTTTTCTACAATAACGGCAAAGGCGACGCGGGGATTGTCGGCGGGCGCGAAGCCGATGAACCATGAGTGGCTCATTTTGTCGTTTTCCTCGTTCTGCGCGGTCCCGGTCTTGCCCGCGACGGCGAACGGTAGTGCGTCGAAGCGGCCGGCCGCCGTGCCCGTCCGGGTGACGCGGCGCATCATGTCAGCAAGGCGCGCGGCCGATTCGGGCGAAAGCGGCGTGGCGGCAATTTCGGGCTTCGCCGTTTTGAGGAGCAGGGGACGCAGCCGCCGGCCGCCGGCCGCGACGGCAGAGGCGACGCCGGCCATTTCGAGCGGCGTGACGAGCAGCGGACCCTGCCCGTAGGCGATGTCGGGTAACTCGGAGGCGAACTGGGCAGGCGTAGGCAAGCGCGAAAAGGCAAAGGTTTCGGCCTGCGCGCGCAGAGCGTCGGGGCCGAGCGCGATGCCCGCCTTGCCGAAGTAGACGTTGCACGATTGGCTGACGGCCTCGGTCAGGTTGACCAGGCCGTGTGCGCGGTCGCTTTCGTCGTCCACGATCTTTTGGCGCGCGTAGGTCGTGCCATCGGCCGTCCAAATGACGTTCGTGACGGCGTGCGCGCAGTTCTGGGTAAAGTCGGCCCGGTCGTTTGCAAACAGGGCGGAGGCCGTGACGATCTTGAACGTCGAGCCGGGTGGGTAGCGGCCCCAAACAGCCCGGTTGATCAGCGGGAAGTCGCCGGCCACGTTTTTGTTGAATGCGGCGAGCCGTGTCGTGTTCAGCGTATTCGGGTCGAAGACAGGGGAAGTCACGGCGGCGAGAATTCCGCCGGTTGCCACGTCGAGGACCACGACCGCCCCCCGGTTTTTTGCTTTGCCCGTGCGCCGGTCGCGCACGGCAGCCGCGCGCGATTTGAGAAGCGCGAGGACCGTTTGCTGAAGACCGGCGTCGAGCGTCAGGGTAATGTCCTGGCCGCGCGGCAACTTCAGGCCGGGCAAGTCCTTGCGCCGCCAGTAGGGGACGAGTTCGCGCCAGCCACCGTAGCCCCGCAGGGTCGTGTCGTGCTCTTTTTCCAGGCCGGCCGGGCCGCCAACGCGCGGGTCCAGGTACCCGACGAGGTGGACGGTTGCCGGGCCGAACGGGTACACGCGCTTGTTATCGGTCGCTCGCGTCGTGGCGAGGACGCGGCCGGCCCGGTCCAGAATCCGGCCGCGCGGGATGCGGGCGGCGAGCGCGCGCAGGCGCGGGTTGATTTGCGTGTAGCGCGCGCCCGTCCGGTCGGGGACGGTCACGGTCTGCGCCATCAGCGCGTCGGCCCGCGCGCCCTGCACCCACAACAGTCGCGCGACGACCACGCCGAGCAGCAACACCCAAACGAGAGTCGCCCGCGCCATCGCCACGTCGTAGGTGCGCGAGGGCGCGACGGTCGCAGTGCTCGCCTGCGGGGTTTTGGCGGATAAAGAAAGCAACACGCCGATTACGAAAAACGAGGCGACGAGCGACGACTTGCCGTAGGACACGAACGGCAGCGTTACGCCGGTGAGCGGGAACAGGCCCAGCGTTCCGGCCAAGATCACGAGCGCCTGAATGGCGAGAAGGCCCGATAAGCCGGCCGCGAGCAGCCGGTCGAAGTCCGTGCTCGCCCGGCGCGCGATCCGCAAACCGCGCCCGACGATCACGAAAAAGCAGACCACGATCAGGAACGTTCCGATCAGGCCCAACTCCTCGCCCACCGAGGCAAAGGCAAGGTCCGACCCGGCGCGCGGCACGAAACGCGGTGCGCCCAGTCCCAGCCCGCTTCCCCACGGCCCACCTGAGGCCAGCCCCCACAGGCCGAGCGCGAGATGGTCGCCGCCGACCCGCCCGTTTCTCCACGGCGACAGCCACATGTCCACGCGCGTTGCGAACACGCCGAAGTGGAGCGCGTAGCCGAGCGCGCCGCCAGCCGCGGTCGCCGCGAGGCCGAACAGCGTGTAGGCTCCGCTTCCCGTCGCCAGGTACAGCAGCAAAACCAGCGCGCCGAACAGCAGCAGGACCGGCCCCAGGTCCTTGACGAGCGCGAAGAGCGCGAGCGGAAGGGCATACAGCAGCAGCAGCGGCAGCACGTCGCGGCGCCGGGGCAGCGGGAACGGTCCCAACCCACGAATCGGGTCATTCAGCAGCGGCCCGCGCTCGGCAAGGTAGGCGGCCAGAAAGAATACGAGCAGGATTTTGATGATCTCGACCGGCTGCGTTCCCGCCACCGATAACTTCACGCCGCCCGGCCCGCTTCCAAATATGCCCAGCAAGACGGTCAGCGCGACGGCGGCGACCGCGTAAAGATAGCCGTAGCGGTGCAGGGGCAGCCGCGCGAACGGCGTGGACAGCGCGACGAGCAGGGCGAGGCCGCCGCCGATCACCAGCGCCCAGACCTGAGCGGCGTAGGTCGGCATATCGCGCAGGGGGTCTTTTAGCGAAAACAGCAGCAAAACGCCCAGCACGCAAAGCAGCCCGACGGCAGGGAGCAAGAAGGGGTCGGAACGAGGTCGCAGCCAGCGAAGAAGCAGGTGACAGGCGACGAGGAAGCCCGCGAGCAGCGCGCCCACGCGCCAGAACTGAAGTCGGGCCGCCGCCTCGTCGCGCACGACCAGCCGGTCACGCGCTATGGCGATTTGTTCCGGGACCACGAGCCGTAGCCGCTTCAGCGCGTCCACGTCGGGGAAGCCGCCGCGCCCGGCGAGCCGCGTTCGCGCGGCAACGATGCGGTCGGCGGTAGGCGCGGGAACGCTCAGGGCGCGCGCGACCTGCGGAGACTCGGCTGTGTTCAGGTTAATCGGCGCGGCGCGGCGTTCCCCGTTTTGCGGAGCGGCGGGCGTTTTGGCGAGCAGGAGCAGAAAGCCGCCGGACGCGAGAACGGCCAGGACCACGAGGAGCAAAAGCAGTTCGGTTTGCCGGGCCTGCCGTTCGTAACTTCGGGAGCGGGTGGGTCGCACGTCGTTTTTTACCTTACCTTAACCGGGCGGCCAGACGAACGAAGGGGCGGGCGCGTAATTGCGCCCGCCCCTTTTAATCGTTTGCGTGCCGATTTATGCTTGGTCAGCGACGAAGGGCAGCAGGGCGATTTCCCGCGCGCGCTTGATGGCGTTGGCGAGTTCGCGCTGATACTTGGCGCTCGTGCCGGTCGTGCGGCGGGGCAGGATTTTGCCCCGTTCGCTCGTGAAGCGCTTCAGCAGGGCGACGTTCTTGTAGTCAATGTACTTGATCTTGCTAACAGTGAAGTAGCAGACCTTGCGCTTGGGCTTTTTGAACTTCCGGTTTCGGTTGGGTGTTCGTGCAGGAGGCATTTCCAGTTTCCTTGGTTGGTTTCGTTTGCGCGTGCGCGCGCGTGACTACTCGGCGAACGGGTCGCTGAGGTCGCTCATATCGTCATCGCCGCCGCCGAAGGAGTTGTTGGCGTTGCCGCCGCCGCGCGCTGCGGAGGGCGCACCGCTCCGGGGAGCGGCTGCCGGCGCGGCGGGGCGCTGCTGATAACCGCCCCCACTGCCCGTGCCGCCGCCGCCCGCGCGCTGCTGCTCGTAACCACCGCCGCCCGCCGCCGCGCCCGCCTCGGCCCCGGCACCCTCCGCCGCGTTCGGGTCGCGGGGCTTGTCGAGCGACTTGAGGTTATCGGCGACGACCTCGGCGGAGCGGCGCTTCTGGCCGTCCTGAGTGACGTATTCGCGGATTTGCAGTTTGCCTTCGACCGCGACCAAACGGCCCTTGCCGAGATAGTTCGCGGCGAACTCGGCCGACTGCCGCCACGCGACGATGTCAATGAAGTCCGTCTGCTTTTCCTGGCCCTGCTGGCGCGCTTCGGCGCTCATCGGGCGGTCCACGGCGATGCGGAACGTGGTCACGGCGATGCCGGACGGGGTGTACTTCGCTTCGGGGTCGTTGGCCAAACGGCCGATCAGGATGATGCGGTTCAGCATAACAATTCTCCTCGTTACACCAGGTCAGTTTGTCTTACACGGGACCGGAAGTTGGTGCATGGTCTTCCGGCCGCAGGGGTTCGCTACGCCAGCGTACGCGTCAGAATTTTTGCTGGCGACGACGTCATGCTGTTTGTCAGGCGATGCTCGTGTTGGTTCCGGTCGCTTCCTCGTCCGGGGCCGGGGTGCCGGAGGCGTCCGTGGCGTCGGGGGCGGGAGCGTCTTCCGTGGCGGGCGTCGCTTCGGCCTGTTCGGTCGCCTCAGGCGACGCGTCAACCGTGTCGGCCACGGGTGCCTCGGCGGCGAGCGGGTCCTGAGCGTTCTCGGTCTCGGCGAGAGCGGGAACCGGTTCCAGGCCCGCGTCGGTTGCCGCGGCCGGATCAGGCACTTCGGGCGTCGGAACGGCATCGGCCGGCGCGGCGATTTCAGTAACGGGCGCGGCGGACGGATAAGCGGACGGGTAGGCGGCCTGCCGGGCGGCCTGTTCGCGCTCGCGCCGTTCGTTTTCCGCGCTGCGCGTCTTGCTCGGCGCGCGGTCGGCGTTCGGGTCCTGCTTGATAATCAGGTGGCGCAGAACGTCGTCGGAGATGCGGAAAATACGGTCGAGTTCGTCCTTGGCGGCCGGCTCGGACCGAAAATTCAAAATGACGTAAAGACCTTCGCGCTTGCCCTTTATCTCGTAGGCGAGTCGTCGCGGGTCCCAGCGGTCCACGTCGTCAATCGTTCCGTTGCCGCGCGTGACGACGCCGGAATACTTGTCAATGATGCCCACCACCTGCTCTTCGGCGTAGTGGGTATCCAGGATGAAGGTCGCCTCGTAAGCGGTCTCCATGATCTCGTTCCTCCCTTTGGTCGTGTTCGTCCCCGAATTGATTTTCGAGGCAGGGAAGGGAAAGCGCCGGCCGCTTTGTAAAAAGCGGCCGGCGCTGGTATGCCTTCTTTTTCCGTCGGATTGTAACACGGGCCGGCAAAGGCCGCCAAGTCAGACCGGTCAGGCGATGAGGCCGGGAATGACTTTCGCCGGCTCCACGCCGGTCAGTTTCTGGTCCAGGCCCTGATAGCGGTAGGTGAAGCGCTCGTTGTTAATACCCAGCAGGCGCAGAACGGTGGCGTGGAAGTCGTGAACCGGAACCGGGTCGCGCACGATGTTGTAGGAAAACTCGTCGGTTTCGCCGTAGACCGTGCCCGGCCGCGAGCCGCCGCCGGCCATCCACATCGTGAAGCAGCGCGGGTGATGATCGCGGCCGTAGTTCTCCTTTGTCAGACCGCCCTGTGAGTAGATGGTGCGCCCGAACTCGCCGCCCCAGATTATCAGCGTGTCGTCCAGGAGGCCGCGCGCCTTCAGGTCCTGAACCAAGCCGTAGCAGGCCTGGTCAATGTCCTTGCACTGCGAGGGCAGCCGCCCGGCGACGTTGGAATGGGTGTCCCAGTTGTTCAGATACACCTGCACGAAGCGCACGCCGCGCTCGACCATGCGGCGCGCCATGAGGGCGGTGTAGGCGAACGTGCCCGGCTTCTTCGCGTCCTCGCCGTAGAGTTCGTAGGTGCTGGCCGGCTCGTTTTTCACGTTCGTCAGGTCCGGTACGCTGCTTTGCATTCGGAAGGCAAGTTCATACTGCCGGATGCGCGTGTGCGTTTCGTCGTCGCCCACGGTCTTGTAGTTCATCTCATTCAGCGCGCGCAAACCGTCGAGCGTCTTGCGCCGCACGGATTTGGGGACGCCGGGCGGGTTGTTGATGTACAAAATGGCGTCGCCGGCCGCGCGGAACGAGACGCCCGCGTGCTCGCCGGGCAGGTAGCCCGACGACCACAGCCGGGCCGAGATCGCCTGAACCTGCTCCGTATTCGACGGCTGTGCGACGAGCACCACGAACGTCGGCAAGTCCTTGTTGAGCGAACCAAGCCCGTAGGAAAGCCACGAACCGATGCAGGGCCGGCCCGTGTTCTGGTTGCCGGTTTGCATATAGGTAATGGCCGGTTCGTGGTTAATCGCGTCCGTCTTCATCGAGCGGATGAAGCACAGATCGTCCACCATCTTCGCCGTGTACGGCAGCAGTTCGCTCACCCACATTCCGCTTTTGCCGTGCTGCGCGAACTTGTAGATCGAGGGCGCGATGGGAAAGCGCGACTGGCCCGACGTCATCGTCGTCAGGCGCTGGCCGTTTCGGATGGATTCGGGCAAATCCTTGTCGAAGAACTTGACCATCTCCGGCTTGTAGTCGTACAAATCCATTTGCGGCGGCCCGCCGACCATATGCAGGTAGATGACGTGTTTGGCTTTGGGCGCGAAGTCGAGTTTGGGCAGCGCGCCGCCCAGCCCCTTCGGACCTGGCCCCGCCCCCCAGGCCGACCCGATCCCCAGACTGCTGAGGGCGGCCATGCCCAGCGCGTTCGCCCCGTGGCGCAAAAACTGCCGCCGCGTTTCCAGCCGCACCCACTCTTCCACGTCCGGGTGGATGTCTTCGCGTTCTTTGCTCATTTGTTTCTTACCTTTGCCCAACGTGCCGCCAGACTATGCTGGTATTCAAGAACCTGCCGAAGGATTCGGCGGATGCGTCTACTGCCACCTAGCCGAGGCCGCGAGTTTTTGCCTCGTTTTGTCGTGATAAGGGTTCGCTGGAGGCAGGAGGACAAGCACCTCGTTCCACTGCAACTTAGCCTCTGCTTTGCCCTGCTCGTACAAGGCACAGCCTAAGTAGTAGCGCGCTGCTCCGAACGAAGGCTGATGTTCCACCACGAAGCGCAGGTCGTGTATCGCTGCTCCGTACTCGCCGCGCGATAAGTGATGCCGGCCGGCAACAAAGGACGCTTTAGCTTGTGCGGCGATATACGCCTGAGTGAAGGCGAGGACGGCGACGCTGCCGCAACCGAGCAAAACCGTGGTGAGGATGACGGACGCCCAGTTCATCCGGCGAGGTTTTCTCATCTCGCTCCTTTCATCAGTAACGGCTTTGCCATGCATCTGGTTAGTGCCCCGCAGGGTCGCCGCGTCTATTTGTTAAGCACCTCGTCCAAGTTCATCATTTGGTTGGAGAGCATGGTCCACGCGGCGAGTTGGGCGGCGGGGAGCGTCGGGTCGGGTTTGGACTCGCCGACGGCAAGCAGTTCGCTGGCGTCTTTGGGGTGGGTTTTGTAGTAGGTTTGGAGGTCGTCGAGGCTCATTTCGACGACTATCCACTCTTGCGGCTGGAGCGAACGGGCGAGCAGGCGGCGGGCGAGGAAGTTCGCCTTCGCGGCGTCGTTCGCGCCGCCGTTTTTTAGCGCGCGCTGGGCGAGGACGCGGGCGGCTTCGACGAACTGGATGTCGTTCATCGTGGCGAGCGCCTGAAGCGGCGTGTTGGTGCGCTCGCGGCGGACGGTACACGTTTCGCGGGACGGCGCGTTGAAGATGTCGAGGGACGCGGGCGGGGCGCTGCGCTTGATAAAGGTGTACAGGCTGCGCCGGTACAGGCTTTCTCCCGTGTCGCGTCGGTAATCGCGGGTGTTGCTGCCGATCATCGCTACGGCCTCCCACACGCCGTCCGGCTGGTATGGCTTGACGCTCGGACCGCCGATTTTGGGTACGAGCAGGCCGCTCGACACGAGGGCGTAGTCGCGCACCATTTCGGCGTCCATGCGGAAGCGCGGACCGCGCGACAGCAGCCGGTTCGACGGGTCTTTTTGCTTCTTTTGGGGCGTCGTCTGGGCGGCCTGCCGGTAGGTCGCGGACGTAACCATCAGTTTAAAGAACTTCTTCACGTCCCAGTCTTTTTCGCGGAACTCGACGGCCAGCCAATCCAGCAGTTCGGGGTGGGAAGGCGGCTCGCCGGTGACGCCGAAGTCGCCGGCCGTGCGCACCAGGCCCTGACCGAAGACTTCCTGCCAGAAGCGGTTGACGGTCACGCGGGCGGTCAGCGGGTGGTTCGGAAGCAGGAGCCATTTGGCGAAGCCGAGCCGGTTTTTGGGGAAGTTCGCGGGCATCGGGGGCAGGATCGCGGGCGTGGCGGCCCCGACGGCTTCGCGCCGCTTGTCGTAGTCGCCCCGGAACAGAACGTGGGCCATCGCCGGGCCGGTCTTTTCCTGAGCAATGTACGCGATGGTGCCGCGCGCGCGAACCGCCCGATCTTCGGCCTCAAGGGTGCCTATTTTCGCGGCCAGCGTTTTGTAGGGCGCGTCGTTTTCGGTCAGCCACCAGGCGAAGAGTTCGTTCTTCTCGCCGTCCGTCAGCGGGGCGGCCGGGCCGCGAGAAGCCAGGTAAGACGCCCGCGTGCCGCGCGCCAGTTGCGTCACTTCATTGGGGGCGAGGACCTTGTCGTACAAACGCACGTCCTGGATCGCCGTTCCCTCAACGCCGGCCGTGGTGTGCCGCTGCCCGATCTTGAGCGGAACGTCGGTGCGGATGGTGCTCGTTAGGGTGTCCGACTGGGCGTCGGTGTCCTTGGCGACGCCGTCAATGTAAACGCGGATGGCGTCCTTTTTCAAAGTGCCGTTGTAGGTGACGCAGACGTGATGCCACTGGCCGGCCGCGATAGCCTCGCGCGTCACGACCTTGACGGCGTCGGTTGGCCACTTGCTGATGATGTGCGTGCCGACCCGGTTGCCCTCGATCCACAAGTCCCAGCCGCGAAAATCGTGCTGGTCGTCCATGCGGGCCACAATCGAGCCGCTCGCGTTGGGCGCGAGTTTCACCCACGCGGCGCAGGTGAACGCCTGGTCCTTCTCAAAGTCGCCCGCTCTGCCGGGAACCTCCACGACACTGCCGCCTTTTCGCTGGAACGCTTTGAGAGAAACCTGCCCCGCGTCCCAGCCCGGCTCCGTGTTCGCGGTCAGTTTCGCCGCCTGCCCGTCGAGCGTGACGGCGACTTCGCTTCCCTGGCCCTCGTTTAGCGGCGCGTGGAAGCGCAGGCCGTTCGTGGGAACGGTCGCGGCGATTCCGCCGGCCTGCGACGCGCCTCGCCACGCCTCGAAGTCAGGCCGCGCGTACGTTTTGCGGGACTCCGCCGCCTGGCGAGCCGCGGTCAATTCCCCCTTCAGTGTCTCGAAGCGCGCGCGATCCTGGGGCCGGGGAACCGAAATAACGGGGGCGGTGTCCTTGACGTTCCCGTCCATCGCGCCCTGCGTGGTGTTGTTGAAAAAGGCGGAAAGCGAATAAAATTCTTTCTGGCTCAGCGGATCGAATTTGTGATCGTGGCAAACGGCGCAGCCGGCCGTCATTCCCAAAAAGGTTTGCGCGGTCGTTTCCGTGCGGTCGCGCGTGTACATTACGGCGACCTCTTCGGCAATCGAGCCGCCCTCGTTCGTGGTGATGTTGCAGCGGTTGAAGCCCGACGCGACGCGCTGATCGAGCGTCGCGCGCGGCAGCAAATCGCCCGCCAGTTGCTCAACGGTGAATTTGTCGAACGACAAATTGCGGTTAAAGGCGTTGATGACCCAATCGCGGTACGACCACATTTCACGGTAGTTGTCGAAGTGGATGCCGTGCGTGTCCGCGTAGCGCGCGGCGTCCAGCCAGTAGCGGCTCCGGTGCTCGCCCCAAGCCGGGCTTGCCAGAAAACGGTCCACCAGTTTTTCGTAGGCGTTCGGCGATTTGTCCGCGACGAACTGCTCAACGATGGCGGGGTCCGGCGGCAGGCCGGTCAGGTCGAGGCTCAGGCGGCGGGCGAGGGTACGTTTGTCCGCTTCGGGCGCAGGCGACAAACCGGCCTGCTCCAGTCGTGCCAGCACGAACCGGTCAAGGGGGTTGCGGACCCATTTTTCGTTTTTGACAACGGGCAGGGCGGCGCGGCGGGGCGGCAAAAACGACCAGTGGTTTTCGTACTCGGCCCCGTTCTCGATCCAGCGAAGCAGCGTGCGCACCTGCGCGTCGGTGAGGCGTTTGTGGCCGGCGGCGGGCGGCATGCGGAGCGGGTCGTTGCCCGGCAGCAGGATGCGCCGGACCATCTCGCTCCCAACCGGATCGCCCTTGACAAGGACCGTGGCGGCGTCGCCGGGCCGGTCCAAGCGCAGGCCGGCCTTGCGTGCGGCCGAGTCCGGGCCGTGGCAGGCGAAGCAGTTTTCGGCCAGAATGGGCCGCACGTCACGGTTGTAGCGTGGCTTGCCGTCAGCGGGACGCGACGTGCCGCCGGGCGGGTTGGCGAAGGCGGCGAGGCCGAGCAGGAGCGCGGCTCCCGTTGTCAAAGCCAGCCATTGGAGCCGGATGGATGTGCGCGAATACATAACGTCTTTGTCCTGCCGCCGGGTTGCCGCCGGGGCGCGCGGGCGTAGTTCCAAGGGATTGAAGTACCCTTGCCTGGTAAAGCGTCCGTTCTCACAGACGGTTTCTGTTACGAGCGTCTTGCTTGTTTTAGGACTTTCAACGTTGGGTGTGAGTTATAGCCCCGTGGCGTGGAAGGCTTCGGAACCGTAAAGTGGGATGATTTCCCTGCCGCGAGAGTAATCCCGCCCCTGCTCGACCCCGGCGCCTTTCTGACCGTATTATACGTGATTGTACGTTAACGTGGACGATTTTTGCCGCCGCTGCGCCCGCTGGCTCGAAGGCCGCACGCCGAAGGGGCGGCAGGTCGAGGCTTCGACCTGCCGCCCCTTTGTCGTTAGTTATCATCGCGGCCTATTTTTCGCCAACGCCTCGCTGCGCGCGCTACGCGGCTTTATCGGCGCTGTTTGCCACTGCGGCCTTGCGGCTCAGGGTGGCGAGGCGGCTCAGGCCAGACTTGCGCTCGGACTTGCGAACGTAGCCGCACGCCTCGTACAGCGTGCCGTCCGCGCCCTCGTCCGGATCGCCCTTGATCGAGTTGACCACGAACTCGCACACGGCGAGCGTCGCGCCGTCCACCTGATCGCGTTCGCTGGCAACCGCCGTGCGCTCGTTGTCCAGTTCGCTGAGCCGCTTGCGCTTGTCGCGCGAGGCCGCGATCTTGGCCTGAAACTCGGCCAGCGTCAGGCCGGCGAACTTCTTGGTCGGCCTCAGGAGTTCCCACGCGGTCGCAATCTTCTCGTACCGCTCTTCGATCTTGCTCGGTGTCATCGCAAACTTCTTCCTTTTCCTTGTGCGTTCGCGGGTGCGGCAAGGAAACCGGCAACTTCGGAAAGCGTCGCTCCAAAAGGAAGTGCCGCACTTGCCGGTTTACATCGGGTCGCTCCCGCTGTTGCTTGCATAATCGGCAATCCGAACCGCGCACTTGAGGAAGAAATGACCCGCGCCGCAGAACAGGAACCTGCCAGGGCGGAAGCGGGAAGACGAGGCGCAAAAGCGTGCCGGCTGGTACGCACCTTGATCCGTGCCGGTCTCATTCGTCATCCCGTAGCGGAAGGGCATCGCCGGGCCGGAGGTAGAATGGGCGTGGTATGCCCCGGCGAGACATCTTTCATGAAGCGGTGAAGCGTGCCCTCATCAAGGACGGCTGGGCGATTACGCACGACCCGTACACGTTGCCGTTTGGTACCACGAACGTGTACGTGGACCTGGGGGCCGAAGCACCGCTTGGGGCCGAACGGGCCGGTCGAAAAATCGCCGTTGAGGTCAAGGGTTTTCGCGGCCCGTCGCCGGTCGCGGATTTGGAAGGTGCGCTGGGCCAGTTCGTTTTGTACCGCGCCCTGCTCAAACGCGAAGAGCCGGACCGCGCGCTTTATCTGGCCGTATCGCGCGCAACGTACAGCGCCGTATTTCGTGAGTCCGAGGCCCGCGACCTGATTCCCGAACTACAACTCCGTCTCGTGGAGATTGACCCGACGCAGGAAATGGTGACGCGATGGATCGAGCCGTAGAGATCATCAAGGAGTTCCTGCGCGAGTACGCCGAAGCCCCGCCTGCCGTCGGCGACATCGAGATGGAAACCGTTCTGGACGACGCGCGCGGCCACTACGAACTGCGAATGCAGGGCTGGAACCAGTGGAAGCGCGTCCACGGCAGCGTGGTCCACGTAGACGTGCGCGACGGCAAAATCTACGTTCAGCACGACGGCACCGAAGAAGGAATCGCCAACCGCCTCACCGCCGCCGGCATCCCCGCCACCCAAATCGTCCTCTGCTTCCACCACCCCGATGAACGCGCCTACACTCCGTTCGCCGTCGCCTGACGGCGGCGCGGGACGGTGACAGGGTGACGGAGATGAGCCGGTCTTCGCGTCCGTTCTTTTTTGCGGTGAATCAGGTGCGGCTTACCGGTATGCTGGCCTATGAAGTCTGCTGGTGCAGTGGGGGTGGCGAATACGGAGAAAGGGACGGCGGCGTAACAGTGAGCACGACCATATACCGAGGCAGCGTGTTGATCATTGGGGTCCTGATTCTGCTTGCTGGATTTGTTGGATGCCTTCAGCAGACGAGGATACTCAGCAACGAGCAGGTGGTTCGCGCTCGTCGGTTCGAGATCGTAGACAAAAAGGGCAACGTCCGTGGCGCGATAGGAGCGGACGAGGGCGACGGCGCCTCGTATTTTGTGCTCAAGGATCGTGAGGGACGCAATCGTGTGCAGATCATCGTCGAACCGTCGGGATTGGCCGCCGTTGCGCTTCGGGACGAGCAGGACCGACAAGCAATTGCGCTCACCCTGGACCCCGACCGGATCGCCGCTCTGGCAGCCTGGGATCGGCAAAACAACGAACGCGCGTCACTTGGCCTCGCGCCCAACGGCCAACCCAGTCTTACACTATCCGACGAAGAGAACAAAGAACGCGCGGGCCTTGCCCTTGCGGACGACGGGACGCCGTTCCTGACGCTCGGCAATGAGGAGGAGCAGAAACAGGTTTCCTTGCGTGTGCCACAAAAACAAGCGCCGCCGGAGTTGGAGTTCCTTGACAGGCGGAGAAGGTGGCTCCAGTTCATGCCCTCCAAAGACGCGCCCGTCCGTGCCGTGCTGCCAGAAAAACTCGCCGTGCCGAAATAGCCCCAATGCGGCAAGCACCCAACAGTAGTGAAGACCATCACTACTGTTGGGTGCTTGCCGTGTTTACGCGGTCAGCACCTCATCGGTGCGGGTGACGGGCGTGGCGCCGGGCACGAGCAGCCGGGGCGTGAGTTTGCCGTTGCTGTCGGCGTCCACGATGATGGTGTCGCCTTCGGTGAACTCGCGGCGCAGGATGCCGGAACTGATCGGGTTTTCGAGCAGACGCTGGATGGTGCGGCGCAGCGGGCGCGCGCCGTACAGCGGGTCGAAGCCCTCGTCGGCGATCACACGCTTGGCCGCGTCCGTGACCTGAAGGGTCATCTTTCGGTCGCCGAGCGACTTCGCGGTGCGCTGGAGCAGCAGGTCCACGATGTTCGTGATCTGCTCGCGGTTCAGCGCGTGGAAGACGATGATCTCGTCAATCCGGTTGATGAGTTCGGGCCGCAGATGCCGGCGCAGTTCGTCCGTCACCTGATGGCTCATGCGCTGGTATTGCAGGTTCACCTCGGCGGGCGTGCTCTCGACCGGGATGGCCTCAATCAGGTGCGAGCCGATGTTCGAGGTCATGATGATGACCGTGTTGCGGAAGTTCACGACCCGGCCCTGCCCGTCGGTGAGGCGGCCGTCGTCTAAGACTTGCAGCAGAACGTTGTACACGTCCGGATGCGCCTTTTCGATCTCGTCCAGCAAAATGACGCGATAGGGGCGACGCCGGACCGCCTCGGTGAGTTGGCCGCCCTCCTCGTAGCCGACGTAGCCGGGAGGCGCGCCGATCAGCCGGGCGACGGCGTGCTTTTCCATGTACTCGCTCATGTCAATGCGCACCATAGCCGTCTCGTCGTCGAACAGGAATTCGGCGAGGGCTTTGGCGAGTTCGGTTTTGCCCACTCCGGTCGGCCCCAGGAACAGGAACGAGCCGATGGGCCGGCGCGGGTCGCTCAGGCCCGCGCGTGAGCGGCGAACGGCCTCGGCAATGGCATCAATGGCCTTGTTCTGCCCGATCACGCGCTCGTGCAGGTGGTCCTCCAACTTCAGGAGTTTTTCGGCCTCCTCCTCGAACATGCGCGTCACGGGAATGCCGGTCTGCTTGGCGACGATCTCGGCAATGTCCTTCTCGTCCACGACCGAGTCCATGCCGGTTGAGCGGCTCCATTCGTCGCGCCGCCGGTTGTATTCTTGCCGCAGCGCCTGCTCCTCGTCGCGCAACTGGGCCGCCCGCTCGTATTCGCGCGCATCGGCCGCCGCCCGGCCGTCGGCGACGAGTTGGGAAAGCCGCGTCTCCGTCTCCTTCAGGTCGTTGGGCATGGACGAGAGCGCGATGCGCACGCGCGAGCCGGCCTCGTCCATCAGGTCAATCGCCTTGTCGGGCAAAAACCGTTCGGTGATGTAGCGCGAGGACAGCCCCACGGCAGCCTCCAGCGCCTCGTCGGTGATCTTGACCTTGTGGTGCGCCTCGTACTTGTCGCGCAGGCCCTTCAGAATGCTGATCGTGTCGGGGATGCTCGGCTCGCCGACGAAGATGGGCTGGAAGCGCCGTTCCAGCGCGGCGTCCTTTTCGATGTTCTGCCGGTACTCGTCGAGGGTCGTCGCACCGACGCACTGCAACTCGCCGCGCGCGAGGGCGGGCTTGAGCATCTGCGAGGCGTCCATCGCGCCCTCGGCCGCGCCCGCGCCCACGACCGTGTGCAGTTCGTCTATAAAAAGAACGATCTGCCCGGCGGCTTTTTTAATCTCATCCATCACGCCCTTGAGGCGCTCCTCGAACTCGCCGCGGAACTTCGAGCCGGCCACCATCGCGCCCAGGTCAAGGGCAAGGAGAGTGCGCCCGCGCAGCGTTTCCGGCACGTCGCCCGCGTGGATTTTCTGCGCCAGCCCTTCGACGATGGCCGTTTTGCCCACGCCTGGATCGCCTATCAGAACCGGGTTGTTCTTGGTGCGCCGACTGAGCACCTGGACAACGCGCGTGATCTCCTCGTCGCGGCCGATCACCGGGTCTAATTTTCCCTCTTTCGCCATCGCGGTCAGGTCGCGGGCGTACTTGGCAAGCATCTGGTACTTGTTTTCCGGGTTCTCGTCGGTCACGCGCTGCGACCCGCGCACCTGCTGAAGTGCGCGGTAAATCTTCTCGGCGTCCACATGGAACTGCTGCAAAATGCGCGCGGCTGGTCCCTCGCCCTCCTTGAGAATGCCGAGCAGCAAATGCTCCACGCCGACGTACTCGTCCTTGAGCCGCTTGGCCTCATTTTCGGCGTTGTCCATGATGCGCTTGCCGCGCGGCGTGATGTAAATCTGCGCCTGCTGGCCCGCGTCGCTGTACGTCACCTTGGGCGTGCGCGCGAGTTCTTCTTCGACGCGCCGCGTCACGGCCGGCAAATCCGCCCCGATGCGGGTCAAGATCTGACCGGCCAGGCCGTCTTCCTGTTCGAGAAGCGCGAGCAGAACGTGCTCGCCGTCCATCTGGTTTTGTTTGTAGCGCCGCAAAATGTCCTGCGCGGACGACAACACGTCGCGGGCGCGTTCGGTGTAATTTTCAAATGGCATTTTGGTTTTCTCCGTCAGTTCACGATGGATGTATTCCGAGGGATTGAAATCCCTCGCTCCCAAAAGCGTCTGTCCTCCGGACAGTTCCTGTCACGAGCGGCAGGCCGGTTCTTCCGTCCGGCAGGACGGTCGCTTTACCGAGCGAGGGATTTCAATCCCTCGGAAAACCCGCCGCCGGACGCGGCAATGGGCCTCGCCTACCGCAACTCGCGCAGGCGCTGTTCCATCTCGCGCCGCATGGCTTCCTGCTGCTCGGCCATCTGGCGCTGTAGGTCTTCCATGCGCTCCAGCAAGGTTAAGATAACCTCGACGCCGGCCAGGTTGACGCCCAGGTTGGTGTAACTTTGGATGCGGCGCAGGCGTTCGATGTCGCGGTTCGAGTACAGCCGGTTCTTGCCCACCCGCTGCGGGTTAACCAGGCCGAGTTTTTCGTACATGCGCAGCGTTTGCGGGTGGATCGGCTCGTCCGGCTTTTCGGGACGGACGAGCCGGGCCGCGATGCTGATCGTGTACAGCGGCTCGTCGCCGCCGGGCCGTTTCATGCTCATCATCGTTGTTCTCACTCTGCCACGGTCGGTTCGGCTTTGTGCAGGCCGGCGAGTTCGGTCAGCAATTCGCGCTCGCGGTCGGACAGGGTTTTCGGGACGGTGACGCGGGCGCGGGCGTACAAATCGCCGGCCCCGCCGCCGCGCAGTTTGGGCATCCCCTGGCCGCTGAGGCGGAAGGTTTGGCCGCTTTGCGTGCCGCCCGGCAGGCGCATCGTCAGGCGCGTACCCTTAAGCGTCGGCACCTTCGCCTCGCCGCCCAGGGCCGCGTCGGTGTACAAAACGGGAACGTCCACGTACACATCGTCGCCCTTGCGCTCGAACTGATTGTTCGGCTCGATGTGGACGACGAGAAACAGATCGGCGTTCACGCCGCCCGGACCGCCGCTCGCGCCCTGCCCGGCCAGGCGTATTTTCTGGCCCTCGCCCACGCCGGCTGGGATTTTCACCTCGACGCGGCGCGGCTTTTCTGATGTCCCGTTTCCTTTGCAGGTCGGGCAGTTTTCCAGATCGGTCTGGCCCGTCCCGCCGCACCTGTCGCAGACGCCGCCCATGCCCAGGAAACCGCGCCCCTGCTTGCCCGACCCGTGGCAGGCGGGGCAGGTCCGCGACGTGCCGGTCGCGCGTACGCCCTGGCCGCGGCAGGTTTGGCAGGTTTCGGGGATGGTTAGTTGCAGCGTCCGGGTCGCGCCGTGAAACGCCTCTTCGAGCGAAACGCTGATGGACGCTTCGCTGTCCGGGGCGCGGCGCGGCGGCGCGGCGGTCCGTTCGCCGAACTCCTCGAAACCTTCGTTGAAGCGCATGTGGGGCCGTGCGCCGCCTGGCCGTTGCCGCGCGCCGCCGCTCATGCCGCCCGCGTCGCCGAACAGAGTACGAAAGAAATCGTCGAACTCGGCCGGGTTTGCGCCACCTCCGCCGCCTCCGAGGTCCACGCGGAAGCCGCCGGGAAAACCGCCCGCGCCGCCGCCGGGAAAGCCGCCGCCCGGCGCACCATTCCCGGTCTGGCTGTACATCTTCCACTGATCGCCGAAGCGGTCGTACTTGTCGCGCTTGTCCTTGTCGGACAGAACATCGTTGGCCTCAGTGATGTCCTTGAACTTTTCCTCGGCCGTTTTGTCGTTCTGATTCACATCGGGGTGGAACTTGCGGGCGAGTTTGCGGTACGCGCTTTTTATGTCCTTTTCGCTCGCGTTTTTCGCAACGCCTAAAATCTTGTAGTAGTCTTTGTAACTCGGTCCCATGTTGTTCCTCCACGCCGCCCCTGCTGTTTTGCGCTAACGCAACCTTAGTACGTAATGCTCAAGTGCGGGTCCCAAAAAGGGGGCTTCCCCGGCCGGGAAGCCCCCGTCGCGCGGCCGACGATTAGCCGGTCGCGCCGTTCTGCTGGGTGTCGCCGCTGCCCGTAACACTCACCTGCACCTTGCGCGGGCGGGTCTGCTCGGACTTGGGCAGGTGAATTTCAAGCACGCCGTCGCGGTAGGTCGCCGACACCTGATCGTTCTGGACCGGAACGCCAAGGGTGAAACTGCGCTGGAACCGACCGTAGGAGCGTTCGACGCGCACGAAGTTGTCCTTGCGCTCCTCGTTCTCGAACTTGCGCTCGCCGCGCAGGGTCAGCGTGTCGCCAGTCAGTTCGATGTCAATGTCGTCCTGCTTCAGGCCGGGCAGTTCCGCCCGAAGCACGACCTCGTTCTGCGTTTCGGCGATGTCCACGACGGGCGCCCACGCGCGCGCCATCAGGGCGTTGCTGCCGCCGCCGCTCGCTTGGCGAGTTGGAGCGGGCATGTCGGTGTTGCTGTTGTAGCCCTCGAAGAGTCGATTGACCTCGTTCTGCAACCGGTCCAGTTCGCGGAACGGGTCGAAGCGTACGATAGCCATTTTCGTTTGCTCCTTTGGTTGGTTTGTGGTGTTTGGTTTGTTGTTGAAGGTAGGGGCCGGCAGGCCGGCCCCTTTCCGCCGAAATTGATTCCGAGGGATTGAAATCCCTCGCTCGAAAGTGCGACCGTCCTGCCGGACGGAAGAGGCGGCAAGGCGTTCGTGACAGGAACCGTCCGGAGGACGGACGCTTTACCGAGCGAGGGATTTCAATCCCTCGAATCTCCCGGCACGATTTATGGTTTCGGAACGTTACTTGTCGTCGCTCTTGAATTCGGCGTCAATCACGTCGCCTTCGGGCGTGCCGGAGGGCGTTTGGGCACCGGGCTGGTGGCCGTTCGTGCCGGCCGCTCCGTCCTCTTCCTGCGCGGCGTTCTGCTGGTACAGGCGGTTCGACATTTCGTACGTTGCCTGCTGCAATTCGCCCAGCGCGGTTTCGACGGCGGCCGTGTCGTCGCCGTTCAGGGCGTCGCGCACGGCGGCGATTTTCGCCTCAATGTCGGTGCGCTCCTCTGCCGTGACCTTCTCGCCCATCTCGCGCAGGGTCCGCTCGGTCTGGTAGATCGCCTGGTCCGCGCGGTTGCGCGCCTCGGCTTTTTCCCGAATCTTGCGGTCCTCGTCGGCGTGGCTGGCCGCCTCGGACACCATGCGCTCGATGTCGTTCTTGTTCAGGTTCGACGAACCCGTGACCGTGATGGATTGTTCCTTGCCGCTCGCCTTGTCCTGCGCCTTCACGGAAAGAATGCCGTTTGCGTCAATGTCGAACGTCACCTCGATCTGCGGCACGCCGCGCTGGGCCGGCGGGATGCCCGACAGCTGGAAGTCGCCCAGCATCTTGTTCGCGGTCGCAATCTCGCGCTCGCCCTGGAACACCTTGACGTGAACGTCGGTCTGGCCGTCGGATGCGGTCGTGAACGTCTCGGATTTTCGGGTCGGGATCGTCGTGTTGCGCTCGATGAGTTTGGTCATCATGCTGCCCAGCGTCTCAATGCCGAGCGAAAGTGGCGTCACGTCCAGCAGAACAACGTCCTTGACCTCGCCGGCCAGCACGCCGGATTGGATCGCCGCGCCGACCGCGACCACCTCGTCCGGGTTGACCGACTTGTTCGGCTCCTTGCCCGTCAGTTTTTTTACGAGTTCCTGTACGGCCGGAATCCGGGTCGAGCCGCCGACGAGAATCACCTCGTCAATGTCGCCGGCCTTGAGTTTGGCGTCGTCGAGGGCGCGGTTGACGCTCTGCGTCGTGCGCTCCACCAGGTCGCGGGTCAAATCCTCGAACTTGGCGCGCGTGAGGGTCATGTCCAGGTGCTTCGGCCCGTCCTGGTCGGCCGTGATGAACGGCAGGTTGACGTTGGTGGTCAGCGTGGACGACAGTTCGATCTTGGCCTTTTCGGCCGCCTCGCGCAGCCGCTGCAACGCCTGCTTGTCCTTGCGCAGGTCAATGCCCTGGTCCTTTTTGAACTCGTCCGCGAAAAAGTCCACCAAGCGCGCGTCAAAGTCATCGCCGCCCAGGTGGGTGTCGCCGGACGTGGACCGGACCTCAAAAACGCCGTCGCCGACGTCGAGGATGGAAACGTCGAACGTGCCGCCGCCCAGGTCGAAAACAAGAATGGTCTCGTTCTTCTTTTTGTCCAGCCCGTAGGCGAGCGCGGCGGCCGTCGGCTCGTTGATGATGCGAAGCACCTTCAGGCCGGCGATCTCGCCCGCGTTCTTGGTGGCCGTGCGCTGCGCGTCGCCGAAATAAGCGGGTACGGTGATGACCGCGCCCGTGACCGGCTCGCCCAGGTATGCCTCGGCGTCGGTCTTGAGTTTCTGCAAAATCATCGCCGAAATCTGTTCGGGCGAGTAGGGCGTGCCGTCCACGGTCGTGCGATGGTCGGTTCCCATGTGCCGCTTGATGCTCACCACGGTGCGGTCGGGGTTGACGACCGCCTGCCGCTTGGCGGGCGCGCCGACGAGGCGCTCGCCGGTCTTGGTAAAGCCGACCACAGAGGGCGTGGTGCGTGCGCCCTCGGCGTTGGCGATCACGACCGGATCGCCGCCCTCCATCACGGCCACGACCGAGTTGGTCGTGCCCAGGTCAATGCCGACGGTCTTTGCCATTGCTTTTCGTGTCCTTCAAAAGTGGGTTGGTCTGTGTATTTTCGTCGAAAGATTGTGACTTTGAATTTATACCACTTGAGCGTATCAGTGTCAAGTATCCTCAGGACGATTTTACATTACCCCGGCTGTACAATAAACCCGGCCGGGCGTGAACGCTGCTCGGTTTACCAAACGGAGGCACCCATGACCGCCCTTGCCGCCCCGCCGCCCGAAAAGACCGAGGCCGCGCCGCCCGCCGCTGTTCCCGGATCGCCGACCACAGCCCTTGTCATCACCGACATGGTGTTGCCGGAGATGCTCGTTCTGCACGCTCGCCCCAACCGGCCCGTCAGCGAGGAAGAATACTTCGCCTTTTGCCGCGACAACGACCATCTGCGCGTCGAATGCACCGCTGACGGAGAATGGATCATCATGCCTCCGACCGCCGGAGACACCAGCGACCGTAACGCCGAACTGACCATGCAACTGCGCATCTGGGCTAAGCGAGACGGCAGCGGAGTCGCCTTCGACTCGAACGGCGGCTTCACGCTTCCCAACGGAGCCAGTCGCGCCCCGGACGCCTCGTGGGTGCTGCGTTCGCGCCTCGCCACCCTGACGCCGGAAGAAAAGCAAAAATTCCTCCCGCTCTGCCCCGACTTCGCGGCCGAACTGCGCTCCCGCTCCGACACCCTGCGCGACGTCCAGGCCAAGATGGACGAGTACCTTGCGTGCGGCGCGCGCCTGGGACTTCTGATTGACCCATCGAGCCGCGCCGTCCATGTTTACCGCCCCGGCCAACCCGCACCAACCACACTGAACGACCCCGAAACCGTGCCCTGCGACCCGGAACTGCCCGGCTTCGTTCTCGACGCGCGCGCCCTATTCGACACCAGTTTCTGAACCGGTATACTCAACCCATCATGGGCAAGTTCTTCGGCTACGTTTTCATTTTCGTGCTGGGCTTCGCGGCCTGCGCGTTCCTGTTGCGCTTCAGCGAGCGGGCCGTCGGCTACAACGGCGGCGCGACTTCAAAGGGGCGCGAAACCATCGGGCAGGCCCTCGGGCAGCCCGCCCGCGCCACGCCGGCATTTGCGAACGCGGGTGCCGTCGCCGAGGCCGCCGCCCGCGTCGAGCCGGCCGTCGTCAACATTGACATCGCCAGCAAGGCCGCGCCGTTGCCCACGCGCCTGCGCGGCCTGTTTCGCGGCGGCAACGACAGCGACCTCGCGCCCGAAATCGAGGGGTCCGGGTCGGGCATCATCGTGTCCGGCGACGGCTACGTCGTGACCAACAACCATGTCGTCGAACCCATCGCCGAACAGGGCGGGAGCATCAAGATCACGCTCGACAACGACCGTTCGTTTATGGACGTTCGCATCGTGGGCCGCGACCCGCGCTCGGACCTGGCGGTCCTGAAAATCGCCAACGTCAAGAACCTGCCGGCCGCGCAATTAGGCGACTCCGATAAACTGCGCGTTGGCGACTGGGCCATCGCCGTCGGCAACCCGCTTGGCTTCAACTCGACCGTCACGCTTGGTATCGTTTCCGCGCTCAATCGGCGCAACCTGGGTGCGGAAAACCAGACCCTCGACCGCGTGATCCAGACGGACGCCGCGATCAATCCGGGCAACAGCGGCGGCGCGCTCGCTGACATTTCCGGCCGGGTCGTTGGCATCAACACGGCCATCATTTCGCGCACCGGCACGAGCATCGGCATCGGTTTCGCCATCCCGATCAACCAGGCGCGGCGCATCGTGGACCAACTCGTGAAAAACGGCAGCGTCGTTCGGCCCTATTTGGGCGTGCGCTATGCGGCGATTGACGACCTGTCGCGCCGCCGCCTGCCGCCGGGCGCGGTTTTGCCGGACGACAATCGGGGCGCGGTCGTGGTGCCCCAATTGGGCGAGCCGGGCGTCATCCCTGGCTCGCCCGCCGACAAAGCCGGCCTGCGCGAATTCGACGTGATCCGCGAAATCGCCGGCCGCGCGGTAAGCAGCGTGGACGTTATCAAGGACGAGGTGCTCAAACGCGGCGTGGGCGACAAGCTCCCATTGAGCGTGTTCCGCGCGGGCCGCACGCTGCACCTCACCGTTACCCTCGAAAAAATGCCGAACAACTTCGGCCGTGCGAAGGCACGCCGGGAGCCGCTGCTGCCGTTCGGAATGCCGTAGGAGTTTTTAGCCGCAGATTGACACGGATGAACACGGATCAGAAAAAACTAATCTTCCTCTGATGATCCGCGTCCTGCGCGTGTATCTGCGGCTAAAAGTCTTTCCGGGAGAACTTGCTTGCTTCACGCCGACCTCATCGCCACGGGCGGCAATCTCATCACGCTCGATGACCGGCGCGCGCGCGCCCATGCTCTTGCCGTGCGTGACGGACGTTTCGTGTTCGTGGGAGAGGACGCGGGCGCGCTCGCCCTCGCCGGACCCGGCACGCGCCGCGTGGATTTGGCGGGAAAAACGGTCACGCCCGGCTTCTGCGACGCGCACCTGCACCTGCTTTCCTACGGAACCCAGATGGTGCGGCAGGCCGACCTGTTGGGCAGCGAAAACGTGGACGACGTTCTGGGCCGACTGAGCAGCCTGGCTGCCCAATCGAGCGAGGGCTGGATTCAGGGGCGCGGCTTTGACCAGGACAAACTGCGCGAGCGGCGTTTCCCTACCCGTGACGACCTCGACCGGGTTTCGCGCGCGCGGCCCATCGTCATCTCGCGCGTCTGCGGGCACGCGGTCGTGGTCAACTCGGCCGCGCTCGCGCTCGTCAGCGACGCGGAGCGCGCGTCCGGCGATGAGGAAACCGGCCTGTACACCGAGGGCGACGCCTGGGCGTTTTACCGGCGCATTCCCGCACTCAACGAAACCGAGCAGGAAGAGGCCGCCCTTCTCGCTTGCCGCGTCGCACTGCAAACGGGCATCACTTCCGTTCACACGCTCCTCGACACGCCTGACCAGATGGCAGCCTACGCGCGGCTGCGGCGCAAAGGCGAACTGCCCCTTCGCGTCACGGGGATGCCGCCGTACTCTTCAGTAGAGACCCTGCACGCCCACGGCATCAACACGACCTTCGGCGACGATTGGCTGCGCTTCGGGGCCGCCAAACTCTTCTCCGACGGCTCGCTCGGCGCGCAGACCGCCCTGCTCGCCGAACCCTACGACGACAAACCCGGCGAACGCGGCATCCGCATCTACGACCCGGACGACCTGAAGAGGAAGGCCGCCGACGCGCAGCAGCGCGGCTTCCAACTCGCCATCCACGCCATCGGCGATCAGGCCGTGCGCGAAACCCTCGACGCCATTGAGCACGCGCTGAATGGGGGACAGGAAGACAACGTTTTTCACCGGCACCGGGTCGAGCACGCCTCGCTGCTGCCGCCCGACCTGCTCGCGCGAATGGCTGAGCGGCAAATCGTCGCGGTCGTGCAGCCGCAGTTCGTGCGCTCGGACACCTGGACGCCGGAGCGCGTCGGGCCGGAGCGCGCGCGACACGTTTACCCGTTCCGAACCATGCGGCGCGCGGGCGTTCCGCTCGCCCTGTCGTCTGACTGCCCGGTCGAAAAATTGGACGCTTTCGCCTGTTTATCGGCCGCCATCGGCCGCCATGCCTGGTCGCCCGACGAAACGCTGACGCCCGACGAGGCTTTGCGCGCGTATTGCCTGGGCGGGGCCTACGCCGCGCACGCCAATGACCGCGTCGGCTCCCTCGAAGCCGGAAAACTTGCCGACTTCGTAGTCCTGTCCGGCGACCCGACGCGCCTTGACGCCGACGGTATCGCCGCCCTGCGGGCCGAACAAGTTTTCGTCGGCGGCGAGCCGGTCGCGCCCGCATGAACCCTCCCGTCCCGGCCGAGTTCGCCCGCCGCATGATCGAGATGTATGGGGAGGCGGGCGCGCGCTGGCTGGACGACCTGCCCCGCCTTCTTGCGGCCTGTGCCGAACGCTGGTCGCTCGTGATCGGTTCGCCGTTCGCGCCGCTTTCGTACAACTACGTCGCCCCCGCGGTTCGCCAAAAGGACGAAACGAACGTCGTCCTGAAAATCGGTTTTCCCAGCGTCGAACTGCAAACCGAGGCGCAAGCCCTGCGCCTGTACGATGGCCGGGGCATCGCCCGGCTCCTCGAAACAGACGCGCAAAACGGCGCGCTGCTGCTGGAACGCTTATCGCCGGGCGAAACGCTGATCGCGCTCGCTGCCCGCGACGACGAAGCGGCGACCGAGATCGCCGCCCGCGTCATGGGCGCGTTGTGGCGACCCGCCCCGCCCGCCCCGCACGTTTTTCCGACGCTCGCCGACTGGTTCGCGGGCCTGACACGCCTGCGGGCGCGATTCGAGGGCGGAACGGGTCCGCTGCCCGCGCCGCTCGTGGAACGCGCCGAAGGTCTTTGCGCGGACCTGCTCGGCTTCCCCGAACCCTTCGTGCTCCTGCACGGCGATCTGCACCACTTCAACATCCTGACCGCCGCGCGCGAACCGTACCTCGCCATTGACCCGAAGGGCCTGGTCGGCGAACCTGCTTACGAGATCGGTGCGTTCCTTCACAACGCGCTGCCGGAACGAGGGAACGAACCCTGTCTTGCCCGCCTTCTTTCCCGCCGCATCCACATCTTTGCAAGCGTTCTGGGCCTCGACGCCGCCCGCATCCGGGGCTGGGCCGTCGCGCAGGCCGTCCTTTCCGCCTGCTGGACCGTGGAAGACCACGGTCACGGCTGGGAATCGGCCATCGCGGCTGCCGAACGACTCGCCGCCCTGCCCGAAGATTAATCCCGCCGGCTTTTTAGAAACGCTTCGACTTCGGCCCGCGTGGGCAGGGAGGTCTGCGCGCCTTTTTTGGTGACGGACAAAGCGGCGGCCACACAGGCGAAGCGGGCGGCGTCGCGCAGCGGGCGGCCGCGCGCGATTTCGACGGCGAGCGCACTGGTAAAACAGTCGCCGGCCGCCACGGTGTCCACGGCCTTTACCGAAAAGCCGCGAACGTGCTCGATTCCGTCGGGCGTGACGAGCGCGGCCCCGCGCGCGCCGAGCGTGACGACGGCCGTTTGGACGCCCAGGTCGAGCAGGGCGGCCAGTTCGTCGAGGGAAGAAAAATCGTCGGTTCGGCCGCACAGCAGACGCGCCTCGCTTTCGTTGGGCGTGAGCAGCGAAACGCGGGCGAGCAGGTCGGCGGGCAGGACGCGAGCGGGGGCGGGGTTGAGGATGACCGGGATTTTGCGCGCGTGGCCCGCCTCGACCGCGCGCGCGACGGTTTCGAGCGGCACTTCGAGCGATACGACAAGGGCGCGCGCGTTGTCGAAGGCGTCCGCCGCATCATCCACGTCCTGGGGCGACAATCGGGCATTCGCGCCGGGCGCGACCACGATGGCGTTTTCCCCCGTCGTTTCGCTCACCGAAATCAAGGCGACGCCCGACGGCACGCCCGGCGTGACCCTGACGTGCGAAACGTTCAGTCCTTCGCGCCGGAAGCCGTCGAGCGCGTTTTTTCCAAACGCATCGTCGCCGACGCGGGCAACGAACGTGACGTCGCCGCCCAGACGCGCGGCGGCGACCGCCTGATTCGCGCCCTTGCCGCCGGCCACGATTTCCATGTCGCCGCCCAGCACGGTTTCGCCGGGCGCGGGGATGCGGGGAACGCGCGTCACCAGATCGGTATTCGTGCTGCCGACCACGACGATGCGCGGGCGACCGGGAAAATCGTTCATCGGCGTTGTGTCTCCTCGTCGCCTTCGTGCCAGGCGAGGCCGCTTCCTTCCAGCAGGTGGGCGGGCGCCCACTCGACGTGCAGAACGCGGCGGTGGGCGGGATTGCACGCGGGCGACGAGGCGTGCAGGAGCAGAGGGCGCATCAAAAGTGCGTCGCCCGCGCGGGCGACGCACAAAACCGGTTCAGTGCGTTCCCGCCAGGCGCGAACGGCGTTCCCGTCGAGACGGCCGTGCCGGTGCGAGCCGGGGAGCGCCTGGAGCGGACCGTTGTGCGTGTCGCAGTCGTCCAGGTGCAGGCGCAGGGCGATCATGCGGGTCAGGAGCGCGTCGGGCGGCTGAACGTGCGCGACGCCGTTTTTGCGTGACCAGGGTCCCCATCCGGCCAGATCGTCGTTCCTCACGCGCACGGCGATTGTCCGGTCCTGGTGAAACGGCAGCGTCCAGTTCGCGCCGGGCGTCTTGTCGAACAGCAGGCTCCGCACGGGTCGCGCGTTCGGCCCGATAAGGGTTTCGATGAGTGCGCGCACAGCGGGGTCGGCGACGAACGCGCGGGCGAGCGGGGAGCGAGCGAGAACGTTTCGCAGGGCGTAGCCCGTGCCGCCCGAACGTCGCCGGCGCGCGGCGGGCGAGTCGGCAAGGGCAGCCAACTCGTCCCGCAGGCCGATCGTGCGCTCCGGCGACGCGAGTTGAGGCACGAGGGCGACGCCGTCCCGCTCCACACGTTCGGCGACGGCTTCGCGCCCCGGAGCGTCGCCCACGAGACTACGCGGCGGCGGCCGGGACCAGCAGCCGGCCGCAGTATTCGCAAACCTGAGGGGCGGCGGCGGCGCGGACCGCGACCGTCAGTTCGGTGTTCAGCCGCATGTGGCATGCGCCGCAACTCTCGTCGCCTTCGAGCGAGGTTGCGCCCAAGCCGTTCTTTTTGGCGCGCAAAGCGTCGTAGCGTGTGAGCAGGGCGGCCGGAATCACTTTCACGGCCTGGGCGCGTTCCTTTTCCGATGCGGCAATCTCGGCGGTAAGTTCTGTTTGGCGCTGTTTGTAGGCCGCCCGAATGGTTCGGTAACGGGCAGCAAGGGCGGCAAGGCGCGCTTCGGCGGCTTCGGCCGCGCCGGTCTGCTCGCCCGCCGCTTCCATCGCCTCCAAAACGCGCGTTTCACCCTCACCCGTTTGGCGACCCAGCATGTCGAGTTCCTTTTGCAGGTTTTCGAGTTCCTTGGGCGTCGTTACCGTGCCGGAAAACAAGGTCTTTTTGACCTGTGTGGTCTTGGTTTCAAGGGATGATAAGCGCAGTTCGGCGTCCTTTTGTTCGGCCTGGGCGGTGGTGGCGAGCGCGCGCAGCCGGTCGGCCTCGGCTTTGGCGGCGTTATAGGCGTCGGCCGTGCTTGCTCCGTTGTCGAGTGCGGCGAGGGCGGCGCGGGCGCGCAAAATGGCCGTATCCACGTTTTGAAGAGCGAGCAGGGCCTGAAGTTCGTCGCGCAGGGGCATGAGGAAAAAACCTATTTGGGCCGCCGGACGCGGCGGCGGATCATGTAGGGAAGCATCTGGCGGTACATTCGAAAGCGAGCGCGCGCGCCCTTGAGCAGGCCCAATTTTTCTTCCTTCATCGGGTGGGTCACGCCCGCGAGGACCACGCGCTTGATGGGCAAGCCCGCGTCCTGAACGTGGTGCGTGATGGCGAGTTCGACGCCGAAACCCGACTTGGTCAGGCAGGGGATCGCCAGAAAAACGTCGCGGCGGATCGCTCGCTGGCCGCTGATGTTGGGCACGAGAAATTGGGCGAGGTCGGTGAGGCCGCGCCCGTGGCGGAATACGCCCAGCGCCATGGCCGCCCGGTTGGCCGCGACCGGCGCGACCAGATCGTTTACGTGGGCCGGGGTCAGGCCGATCAGGTCAGCGTCGAAAAAAACGAGTACGGGAGCGTCGGTTGCCTCGGCGCCCGCCCGCATGGCCGCGCCCTTGCCCCGGTTGGCGGGCAGGCGCAACGCGCGCAGTTTCCCCGATTTCGCGGCCGGGTGGGCTTGGGCGACGGCGTGCGTGTCGTCGCTGGAACCATCGTCCACGACCACGATCTCGGAAACGCGCGTCGCTCCGTCGAGGGTGTCCAGTACGGCCCCCACCCGGCGAGCCTCGTTGAAGGCGGGCACGACTGCGCAAACGGACAAAGCGGGTTTGGAGCGGGAAGTGTCCGTCACCGCGCCGGGCCGCCGGACGGAACCTGCTCGGCGGGCGCGGCAATGGGGGCCGGCACGCCTGCGGCGGCGGCGCGGGCGACGTACTCGTTCGCGCGCTTTTCGGCGGCCTCGATGCGCTTGCGGGTGAGCGGGTGCGAGTTGAGCCATTCCGGCCCGCCGCCGCCGCGCGCCTTTTTCTCCATCTTGCGGAAGAACGAGGCCATCGCGCGCGGGTCGTAGCCGGCCTGCGTCAGGTAGCGGAAGCCGACTTCGTCGGACTGCGTCTCGTCGTCGCGCGAATACTTCAACTGGTCAAGGCTAAAGGCAATGTTCGCAAATAAGTTCGCCACGTTGCCAGCCCGGCCGAGCAGCAGTTGGGCGATGGTGCTTTTCCCTTGCGCGTCCGAGATTTGCCGCCCGGTGTGACGCTTGGAAACGTGGGTCGCCTCGTGGCCGAGCACGGCGGCGATCTCGTCGTCGGATTCGGCCAGGTCAATCAGACCCTTGTAAAAATAGATCGGGCCGCCGGGAAGCGCGAACGCGTTGACCTCTTTTTTGTCAATCACCCGAACCTCGTAGGGAACGTCGAAGTCGCGCCGGGCCTGCGGGAAGATTCGGGCGGCGATGCGCGCCATGCGCTCGTTCACGGCCGGGTCCTTGACCAAACGGTTTTGCCGCTCCACGTTGCGGCTTACTTGCCGGCCCAGATCAACCTCGTCGGAGCGGCTGAGCATGTTGCCGAAGCGCGCCTTGCAGCCGGTTGCTGTCGTGGCCGCCCCGACGCCTATCAGGGCGAAAGCCGCCGCAACAAGTGCGCCGCCTTGTCGCCGCCACGCGGCCCGGCGGCTCCTCAAATTCCCCATTCGTTTTCCGATCATCCTGTGCTTTGTTTTGCGTTGTATCCGACGCCGGCCGGCTTTTCCAGAAAAAACGGTCACGCTTTGCCGCCGTGACGCCGGTGCATCCAGTGCTTGAGGCCCAGTTCCGCGCCCAACGCGGCCCGGCCCCCGCCGGCGAGCAGCGGCCCGCGCGCGCCGCCGTGCGTAGCCGAGATTCGTGAACTGTGTCGGTCGCGCGCGGACCATTTATACTTGTACGGCTCGTCGCCGCGCAAAAAGTCGAACTCGGCCGCGTGGTCTTCCTCGATGGCGTGCCGGATCGCGCGCGCGGTCAAAACCGTTCCCACGGACAGCCGCGCCAAACTCGGCTCGAAGCCGCCCAGGTAGTACGCGCAACGGCCGTTGAACTGGAAGCAGTACAAAGCGGCCTGAATTTCGCCGTCCAAACGCAGCTTGTGCAAGCGCAGCGCGCCGGCCGCGAGCAGCCGGGCGGCCACGTCCGCGTGAAAGGCGCGCGCGCTCCGGGCCGCGAACGCTCCGGGCAGCCATCGCCGGTTCCACCGGCGCTGGTGCAGTTCAAAAAAGGCGTCCAGGTCGTCCGTCAGCGTTTCGGGCGTGGCAAGGCCGACCTCAACCTCGAACAGTTTGGCGAGCGCGCGGTCGTAGTAACCGACGTTGCTCCGCATCTTTTTGCCCAGCGTAGCCCGGAAGCCGTCCCACGAGTCGGGCAAAGCAACGAACGGGCAGGTTTCGCCCGGCCAGCGCGCGGCCCGCACGTACCCCGCATCACTCTCGGCCAGCACGCCGCCGGGCCGGATTTGCTGGGCGTCCAGCCAGTCCCAGGCGCGGCCCCGGTCAGCCAGGAAGGCCCAAAAAGCGCGAACGACATCCGTTTCGCGTCCCGGCAAGGCAACCAGATCGTTGTAGTCGCTCGGCCCGGTCCCGACGAAGCGCAGCGTGCGAAACGGGAAAAAGCGGCAGGGAAGAAACAGGGCCGCGTAACCCACGACCGCGCCGTTATCCGAAAACTCCAACAGCCACAAGCGGCGACCTTGTCCGTAATGCTTCCACCACGTTCGCGCCCAGTCCCACGACTGGAAAACGGTCGCGCGGCTGCCCGGCGCGCCCGTCAGGCGACGCCAATCGTCCTCGCACGCATCCCAGGCGGCCTCCGTCCCGATCTCCCGCACGTCCAAAGCGGAACGCCGACCATTAACCGGACCGTTTTGCTTCAGGTCCACTGCCGAATCAACCAGAAAACCTTCCGACAGTTGCGAAGTCACGAATCGTCCATTTCCACCCGTCGCGTTTTGTCCGCCGCGATGTCTTCGCGTACTTTGGCGGCAAGTCGGCCAAGCGTATCCTGAGAACGAACAAACGCTTCGTCCCACTGCTGATCGTCCGTCAGTTCATCCAGGATGCGCTGAGCAATCGCATCTTGCTCCGGCGCTGTCAGTTGCCGTACTTTGGCGAGAACCGATTCCAAAAGTTGCGTCATTGGGGCGGCCTCAAAAACTATAAGAACAAACCGGCGCGGCTAAAAACTATCCGCCAATCTGCGCCATGATCCGCAGGCTGCCGCCCTTGTACAACCGGCCCTCGAAGTCGCTTTGAACCGGCTTACGGGAAACGGCGGCCCGAACGTGTTCCAAAATCTCGGCGTCGGAGCAGCCCGCCCGCAGCGGGGTCATCAGGTCGTACTCGAAGTTGTCGGCAAGGCAGGGAACCAGGCGGCCGTTCGCGGTCAGGCGCAAACGGTTGCAGCCATCGCAAAAGCGGTGCGAGATCGGGTTGATGACGCCGACCGTGCCGCGCGCGCCGGGAATGCGAAAGTTGCGACTGGTCGAGGCGCGCTCGTCGCCCTGCGGGAGCAGGTCGGGGAAGGCGGCCGTCAGTTGGGCGATGACTTCTTCGTTGGAAACGTAGCGGGCCTTCCATTGGGGCGGGCTGACCATGCCGATGGGCATGTATTCGAGAAAGCGGACCGAAAACGGGCGGTCGAGGGTCAAACGGGCGAAGTCAACGATCTCGTCGTCGTTAACGCCGCGCATGACGACACAGTTGAGTTTAATCGGGTCGAAGCCGGCGGCGAGGGCGGCCTCAATGCCCGCATGGGCGCGCGCGAAGTCGGGGCGGCGGGCGATTTCGGCGAAGCGGTCCGCGCGCAGCGTGTCCATGCTGATGTTGACGCGCCGCACGCCGGCTTGGAAAAGCGCGTGGGCGTCACGCGGCAGCAAAATGCCGTTCGTGGTCAGCGTGACCTCGCGGATGCCGGGAAGGACGTTCAGGCGGGCGGCAAGATCGGGAACATTTTTGCGGACGAGCGGCTCGCCGCCGGTGAGTCGAACTTTTCGCAGGCCCGTCCCAGCCAGCACGCGCAGCACGCGCTCGATCTCGTCAAAGGAAAGAACGTTGTCCAAATCCTCGTAGGGCACACCCTCTTCCGGCATACAATACACGCAGCGCAGGTTGCAACGGTCGGTCAAACTGACGCGCAGATACTCGATGCGCCGCCCAAACGGGTCCACGACAGGCGCGGTGTTTGAAGCGGGGAGGAGGGCGGCGGTCATACCGAGCATTATACCGTTGGCGCGAAGGGTGAACCTTTGAGGGCCAGACGCGAACTAAACGATCAGGCGAGCACGAGAACAACACGGCGATGGGGCAATACGACGAAGACAAACGCCTCGCGCGCCTGATGGCCGCGCGCGACGGTCAGGCGGTCGCGCGGTTCGTGGACGCCTATGGCGGGCGCATCCACCGCCTGGTACGCCGCTACGTTTCCGTCGAGGCCGACGCCGAGGATTTGACGCAGGAGATTTTCGTGGACGTGTACCGGGCAATCGGCAATTATCGGGGCGAGGCCGCGCTCGGAACGTGGGTTTATCGCATCGCCCTGAACCATTGCTTGAAGCATTGCGGCCGGTCCGCCTCCCGGCCGGACACGGTCGCCTACGAGGACGCCTTGCACGAAAGTTTCGACCCCGACTCGGACCCCGCCCGCCACGCGGGCCGGCGCGAGTTGGGCGAGCAGATACGAATCGCCCTGGATACCCTGTCCCCGCTGCACCGCGACGTGATCGTGCTGCACGAACTGCACGGCCTGACCTACAACGAGTGCGCGACGATTTTGCAGGTTCCGGTCGGCACGGTTAAGTCGCGGTTGTCCAACGCTTTTTGCCGGCTGCGCGACCGGCTGGGCGCGTACGTTCTGGGCACGGGCGGCGAGGCGGCCGGTTCTTCCGCGCCCGCCGCCGCCCTGCGCGCGGCAACCGTTGGGGCAGGGGAACCAACCTTCGGGGAGTTGCGATGAGTGTCCCGAACGCGCCGTCCCCGCCCGAAACGGCTCGCGCCCGCCACGTACCGGACGCCGACCTCAAGGCGTACGCGGATGGCGAACTTGGCGGCTGGGCGCGTTTGCACGCGCGGCGGCACCTCGCCTGCTGCCCGGCCTGCCGCGAGGAGATCGAGCGCATGGAACGTTTGAGCGAAAACCTGCGCGCTTTCGAGCAGGCCGAACCCCTGAGCACGGCCCTGCGCGCCCGCCTGATCGCCGCCGCCGCAAACACGCCGGCCGCGACCGTTTCGGCCTCGGTCCTCGCGTTGCCGCCGCTTTGGCGTCGTCACCCGCTTTTGACGCTGGGGGCGAGCGGGGCAATCGCGGCGGCTGCCCTGTACTTCGTGGTTCTTCCCCGGCCCACTTCCGCGCCCGAACAACAAAGCGCGTCGGCGGAAACGGCGGGCGCGGCGAAATCAGTCCCCTTCGATGTCGCCGCCGCGCTCCCGCCCGCGCGCCCCCTTCCCGGTGCGCCGGCGGCGGCTGGGCCCGCGCTTTTACCAGCCGCGCCGCGCACATCGGCCTACGCCGGCAAAGCCTTGAGCGCCCCCGCGCCGCCGCGCGCAGTCTCCGCCGCAGCCGAGGCGACCCCCGCAGCAAGCAGCGCGCCGCCGCGCGGCGCGCTGGCAGCGAACAGCGAGCGGCGGCGAAACGGCGGCGCGCTTTTTTCGTCCCGCGACAAAGTAGCCCTGCTCAAGGACAAAACCGATGCCGTCGCCGCGCGCCCCACGGCCGCGCGGCCCGCCGCTTCCGCCGCCGGAGCGTTGCGCGAAACGGCGTCCAAACCCGCGCGGCCGAGTGTCCCGGCTCCCCTGGCAGCCGCATTGCCGCTGCCCGCGACGCCCCCAAGGGCGGTCGCGCCCGTGAGCCGCGACGCGGACGCCGCCGCAACCGGAATTGTTGACCGGAACACGCTTTCGTACAACCGGCCGGCGCCGAAACGCTTCGCGGCCGCGCCGCCCCGCGAGGTCGTGGTTGCCGTCGCGCGTGGCCGCGCTTCGGCCACGCGCGAAGCGGTCGTGGCCCTGGTGCGCTCGGCGGGCGGCTCGTTCGAGGAGATGGGGCGTCCTAACGGGGAGGCGCTTGGGTTGGACGCCACCGCGCGCACGGATCACCGGCTCGACGTGCGCGTTGCCCCGAACCAGGTGGAAACGCTGCTCGCCGACGTGGCCCGTTTGAACGTACAGGCCACGCCCGCGCCGGCAAAAAGTAGTACGGGCGCGCCGCCCGCGCTGGCCCAGACCCGTTCCGTTGCCGACGCGAATAGTGGGCGCGGGGCCGCCAAACCCGCGCCGGCCAGCGTGGGCGTACCCGCTGCGAGCAATGGAAACTTCGGCGGCGGCTTCGGCGGTGGCGGAACGGGTTTGGGGCGCGGCCAGAACAACGCCGCGCAGAATCAAACCCGCGCTGCTCTGTCGCGCAGGGAGCAGCGCGCCGCCGCCGTCCCCGCGCCGCCGCGCGCGGCCCTCACGATCCGGATCGTCGAGGAAGCGAAGACCGCGCCGGCCGCGCCGAACAACGGCGCGGGGCGACAGTCGCCTTAACGCCGCACGGCGGCGGCCTCGCGGCCCGTTCCCGCCGCGCCCGCCGGTCCCTGCTGGGACGATGCGGAATCGCGTTCGGGAGTCCACGCGAGGTCCAGGTTGCGGGCCGCGCCCGCCTCGTCCAGCCGGCGAACCGGGGCGGTGTAAGGTGCGCCGGTGACGAGTTGCGGATTTTCGGCCGCCTCGTGCGCGATCTGCTCCAGGGCCGTGATGAATGCGTCCATCGTTTCGACGCTTTCCGTTTCCGTCGGCTCGATCATCAGGCATTCGGGCACGAGCAGGGGAAAATACATCGTCGGCGGGTGGTAGCCGTAGTCAATGATCCGCTTGGCGACGTCAAGCGCCTTGACGCCGTTGGCTGACTTGAGCGCCTTGAGCGTGAACACGCACTCGTGCATGCACAGCCGGTCGTAGGCGACCGCGAACGTTTCGCCGAGGCGCACGCGCAGGTAGTTGGCGTTCAGGACCGCGTTCTCGCTGATCTCGTGCAGCCCCTCGCGCCCGAAGTGCCGGATGTAGGTGTACGCCCGCAGGACCGCCAAAAACGCGCCCTGGTACGTGCCGATCTTGCCCACCGAAAGCGGCCGGTCGTGGTCCAAAAAGAACGTGCCGTCGTCGCGCCGGGCGGCCTGTGGTACGGGAAGAAACGGCTCCAAAATCGCCTTGACGCCGACGGGTCCCGACCCCGGTCCGCCGCCGCCGTGGGGCACGGAAAACGTTTTGTGCAAATTGACGTGCATCACGTCGAAGCCCATGTCGCCCGGCCGGGCCGTTCCCACGAGCGCGTTCATGTTCGCGCCGTCGCAGTACATCAGGCCCCCGGCTTCATGAACGAGCCGGCTGATCTCCTCGATGGCCTCCTCGAACAGGCCCAGCGTGTTCGGGTTGGTGAGCATCAGGCCGGCCACGTCGCCCGCATTTTTTTCGAGCAGCGAACGCAGGTGCGTCATGTCCACGAGGCCGCGTTCGTCCGTGTCAATCGAGACCGTTTTGTAGCCGCAACGGGCGGCGGATGCGGGGTTGGTCCCGTGGGCCGCGCTGGGGACGAGGATGCTTTTTCGAGCGCCCTGCCCGTTGTGTTCGTGGTACGCCCGGATGAGCATCAGGCCGAGCAGTTCGCCGTGCGCGCCCGCCGCGGGGTGTAACGTGACCGCATCCATGCCCAAAATCGCGGCCAGTCCGGTCTGCATGGTGTGCAGCACTTCAAGGCAGCCCTGAATGCTCGCCGCGTCCTGGTACGGGTGGACGCGCGCGAAGCCGGGTAGCGCGACGGCCTGGTCGTTGATCTTGGGGTTGTACTTCATCGTGCAGGAGCCGAGCGGATAAAAGCCCTTGTCCACGCAGTAGTTCAGGCTCGACAGGTGGATGAAGTGGCGCACCACGTCCGGCTCGGCAAGTTCCGGTAGGGGCAGGTCGGCGCGAAGCGTGATGCCCGGCAGCAAGTCGGCCGCTCCGCGCGCGGGAACGTCGGACGGGGGCAGTTCGACGCCCGCGCGGCCCGCGCGGGAAAGTTCAAACAGGGTCGGTTCGATGGTCTTCAAGGTGTCGTTCATTCAGCGCGAGTTTTCTAAAAAATGCGGGCAAGGTTAAGAACAAAGCCGGGCAGTTCCGGGTCGCCGGAAACCGTCGCGGGGTTTGTCAATTCCTCGACGGGCTGGCCGAGGCGGTAAACGTAGATTCGTTTGTTTTTGCGGTCAAGGAGCCAGCCGAGCCGAACGCCGTTCGCAAGATACTCGTCCATTTTGGCCTGCGTGGCGGCAAGCGTGTCCGAGGGCGACATCAGTTCGACCACGAAGTCAGGGCAAATTGGGGCGGGGCGTTCCTGCTCCTCGGAAGAAAGCGCGTTCCAGCGGTCGGCGCGCAGCCAGGCGGCGTCCGGCGAGCGGACCGCGCCGTTCGGCAAGGTGAACAAGGTGGAGGAGTCGAAGGCGAAGCCGAGGTCTTCTTGCGCGACAGCCCAGTTCCCCAATTGGCGGGTCAATTCGCTGTTACGTTTGCCGGTTCCGCCGCCGGTCGGTGAAAAGAACACAATGGCTCCCTCCGCGTTTCGCTCCACGTTCAGTTCGGGGTTGCGCCGGCAAAACTCCCAAAACTCGTCGGGCGTCATTCGGGGCAGGCGCAGCGTGGCCGCGCCGTGTTGCAGCGCGTCGCCGATGTCAATCACGGTCGCCATATTTTCACCTCCGTAAGGCTTGGACGAGGGCGTCAATTTCGTCCTTCGTGCGCATTTCGGTGACGCAGAACAGGGCCACGTTTTCCAGGCCGGGGTAGTGCGGGCCGAGGGGCAGGCCGCCGATGATGCCCGCGTCGTCCAGCAGCCGCTTGTTCAGCGCAGCCGGGTCGTCGGGGCAACGCACGGCGAATTCCTGGAAGAACGGGCCGCTGAAAACGGGTTCGTAGCCGGGAATTGCCGTTATTTTCTCGAAGGCGTAGTGCGCTTTTTGCAGGCTCAGTTCGGCGACCTGGCGCAGGCCCGTTTTGCCCATGAGGGATAAATAAACGGTCGCGCCGAGCGCCCACAACGCCTGATTGGTGCAAATGTTCGAGGTAGCCTGGTCACGGCGGATGTCCTGCTCGCGCGTGCGCAGCGTCATGGTGTAGGCGCGTGTGCCGTCAGCGTCCACGGTTCCGCCCACGATGCGGCCGGGAATGCGGCGCACGAACTCCTTGCGGCATGCGAGCAAACCGAGCAGCGGGCCGCCGAAGCCCATCGGCAAACCGAGGCTTTGCCCCTCGCCGACCACGATGTCCGCGCCGCACGCGCCCGGCGACTCCAGCAAGCCGAGCGAAACCGGCTCGATAGCCACGATCAGCAGCGCGCCCTTCGCGTGGGCCGCGTCCGCGACCGCCTTCAAATCCTCGACCACGCCGAAAAAGTTCGGCTGCTGCACGACCACGCAGGCCGTGTCGCCGGAAAGCGTCGCTTCGAGGGCGGCATGGTCGAACGCGCCCGACGCCTCCTCGTGGCCGACCTCGACCAGGGCGTCGTTCAGCAGCGGCAGATAGGTGGCGACGGTTCGGCGGAACGCGGGGTGGACCGAGGAGGCGAGCACGACCTGTTTGCGCTTGGTCAAATCGCAGGCCATGATAACCGCTTCGGCCAGCGCGGTCGCGCCGTCGTACAGCGAGGCGTTGGCGACCTCCATGCCGGTCAACTGACAAATCAGCGTCTGAAACTCGTAGATGCTTTGCAGGATGCCCTGCGAGACTTCGGGCTGGTAGGGCGTGTAGGCCGTGTAAAACTCCGACCGGCCCATCACGAACGGCACGACCGGCGGAACGTAGCGGTCGTACACGCCCGCGCCCAGAAAACACGGGAAGCGGTCCGCGTCCGCGTTCTTGGCCGACAGCGTTTGCAGGTGGCGCTTGAGTGCAATGTCATCAAGTGCGCCCGGCACGCCGGAAAAGTCCGCACGCTCACGCACGGACGCGGGGATGGGGGCGAACAGATCGTCAACGGAACCGACGCCGATGGCGGCGAGCATCTTGGCGCGGTCGGCGTCGGTGTTGGGGATGTAGGTGGACAAATCGAGTCGGGGTCTTCCTAAATAAGGTCGGGGCCACCACGCGCCGGGCCATAAATGACCCGTCTGCGGCCCATCAGAATGGGCCAAAAGCCCCGTGAACGGGGCTGCCGATAACCTGTAGCCTGCCGGGCAACGTAGCCCGGTTTACCGGGCTTTGCCCGCCAGGGCGCAGACGGGTCATTTATGGCCCGGCGCTTTGTTGGGCGGGTTCACTCGCCGATGGCGGCTTTGTAGGCGGCGGCGTCGAGCAGGGCGTCGGCCTCGGCGGGGTCCTTCAGTTTAATCTTGACCATCCAGCCGTTTTCGTAGGGCGACTCGTTCAGGGACGCCTCGGACCCGCTGGCAAGCGCGTCGTTCACCTCCACCACCTCGCCGCTCACGGGCGCGTAGATTTCGGACACGGCCTTGACGGACTCGACCGTGCCGAACGTGTCTTCTTTGGAAACCACGCGGCCGACGCTGGGCAGTTCGACGTAAACGATGTCGCCTAACTCTTCCTGCGCGTGGTCGGTGATGCCGACTAAGGCCGTGTCGCCCTCCACCTTGACCCACTCGTGCGATTTCGTGTAGCGGCAGTCGGCCGGGACCTGAGACATGAAGCGTTCTCCTGGATTAAAGAAAAGATCAAACGTTTTTGTAGAACGGGAGGGGGACGACACGGGCCGCGTGGCGCGTGTCGCGGACAAGGATGTCGAGATAAGTTCCTTTTGCGCTGACCGCCGCGTCCACGCGGGCAAGGGCAATCCCCTTGTTTTTCATCGGTGAAAATGTCCCGCTGGTCACCACGCCGACCGGCTCGCCGCCAAGCGGCGCGCAAACCGGGTAGCCGTCGCGCGGGATCGCCCGGCCCTCCATTTCCAGCCCGACCAGCACCTTGTCGCGCCGCGCGGCCTTGAGGTCGGCAAGAACGGCCTTGCCCAGAAAATCGGCGGATTTGTCCACGCGAACGACCCAGCCCAGGCGAGCCTCGAACGGGTGCGTGTGCTCGTCCATTTCGTGGCCGTACAGCGGCAGGGCGGCCTCGACGCGCAGCGTGTCGCGCGCGCCCAGCCCGCAGGGAACGCCGCCCTTGTCCACAAGGCTTTGCCACAGCGCGCGGGCGTGTTCGGCCCGGCAAAACAACTCGACGCCGTCCTCGCCCGTGTAGCCGGTGCGGGCGCACAACGTTTGCACGCCGGCAACGACTGTTTCGTCCAGCCCGAAGCGGGGCAGCGCGGCAACGTCGCGGTCCGACAACGCTTCCACCAGGTCCAGCGCGCGCGGTCCCTGCACGGCGATCAAGGCCGTTTGATCGGACTCGTCGTCGAGGACGACGTTTTTGGCAAGACCGGCGTGCTGCCGCATCCAGGCCAAATCCTTGTCGCGGTTGGAAGCGTTGATGACCACCAGAAACTCGTCCGCGCCCAGCCGGTAAACGATGATGTCGTCCATGATGCCGCCCGAAGGCAGGCACAGCAGCGAATACTGGCCGGCCCCGCCGCCTTCGGGCAGGCGAGAAACGTCGTTCACGGTCAAGTGCTGGAGATAATCCTCGGCCCCCGGCCCGCTGACGCGCACGCGGCCCATGTGGCTCACGTCGAACAGGCCCACGCGCTCACGCACGGTTTTAACTTCGGGCAGCACGCCCTGATATTGAACCGGCATGTCGTAGCCCGCGAAGGGCACGAGGCGAGCGCCCGCCCGAACGTGCGCTTCATGAAGCGGCGTGCGCTTGAGCAGCGGCGGCGGCGGCGTGCCGGCCCCGGCGGGGAGGGAAGAAGTCATTGCGTTCATCTCCGCCCTTAGTTTACCAAGCCGAAGCGTGCCGCCGGGCGCGATTGACACGTTGTTTGCCGCGTGTTATATCCAAATCGTGCCGATTCAGCCCTTGAATTTTCGTTCCTCCACCCTGCCAGCCTCGCCCCGCCCGTCGAACCGCTTGTTTGCCGACCGGGTCGCGGCAGGTATACTGAGCGCGTTAGGTAGGTAAATATGCGGGGAAAAAAGCGAGCAAGCGTTTTCACGGAAAACGGCGATTCGGCGGGCATCGCGGGCCTGGGCGGCGAGTTTGCCCTGATCGAACGCATCGCGGACCTAACGGCCTCCTGCCGTGACGATCTGCTGGTGGGCATCGGCGACGACGCGGCCGTGCTGAAAGGCGCGAAAAAGCAACGGCGCATCGTCGTCACGACCGACATGCTGCTCGAAGACGTTCATTTCCGCCTTTCGTGGATGGACCCGTATCATTTGGGCTGGAAGGCCGTCGCGGTCAACCTGTCCGACGTGGCCGCCATGGGGGCGCACCCGACGTTTACCTTCGTTTCCCTCGCGCTCGCGGGCGACACCCCGGTCGCCTTCGTGGACGAACTGTACCGGGGAATGCGAGACGTGTGCGCCCTGCATGGTTCCGTTATCGCGGGCGGCGACACCAACGTGTCCCCGCGCGCTCTGGTCATCAGCGTGACGCAAATGGGCGTGACAAGCAAAAAAGAACTTGCGCTGCGTTCGCGCGCCCTGCCCGGCGACGTGCTGATCGTGACCGGAAGTTTGGGTAATGCCGCCGCCGGTCTCGTTCTCCTTGAAGCCCACGGGAGAAACTGCGCCGAGCAGATCGCGCCCGAAGCCGTTGCCGCTCAGCTGCGCCCGCGTCCGCGCGTCCGCGAGGCGCGGGCGGCCCTGCGCGCGCACGGCGTTTCGGCGATGATGGACCTGTCCGACGGCCTGACCGGCGATTTGCGCAAGTTGTGCCGGGCGTCCGAAACGGGCGCGCGCATCGTGGCCGACGACGTTCCCGTCGGCGAAGGGGCACGCCGCGCCGCCGCGTCGCGCAACGCCGACGCCGACGCAACGCACTGGGCGCTGAACGGCGGCGAGGATTACGAACTGCTCATCGCCGCCGTGCCCGACCGCGCCGATGCGGTGTGCGAGGCCATCGCCGAAACGGGCACGCCGGCCAGCGTCATCGGCGAAATCACCGAAGGCAGCGACGTCGTGCTGGTACGGGAAAACGGGACGCAAGAAACCGTTTCCCGCGGCTGGGACCACTTCGCGGCCGGCACGAGCGCGGCGGCGTAGCCTTTGCGTTCGCCCGTAGCTGTTCCGGCTTCCACCTTCCGGGTCACCGCTGCCTCACCCAACGCGACGCAGCAATTGGCCGAACGTGTCGCGCCCCACCTTCTTCCCGGCGACGTGATCGCGCTCTGGGGCGATCTGGGAGCGGGAAAAACGACCTTCGTGCGCGGCCTCGCACGCGCGTTGGGCGTGCCGCCCGACCGCGTCACCTCGCCCACTTTTACCCTGCTGCACGAATACACGGGCGGCTGGCTGCCGCTGTTTCATTGGGACGTGTACCGCCTGCCCGGCCCGTCCGCGCTCGCCGATCTGGGCTGGGACGATTACCTGAGTGCGGGCGGCGGCGTGACCGTGGTCGAGTGGGCAGACCGGATCGAGGCCGCGCTGCCGCGCGAACGCCTGGACGTGTTTCTCGCCGAAGCCGCGAACGCGGATGAGGAGGCCCGCGAGATCATTCTCGCCGGCCACGGCCCACGCTGGGCGAACGTCGCCGCCTGGCTCACGCCCGGCGCGGCGCAAAACGAGGAGCCGTTCGCGTGCTGATCCTCGCGCTCGACACGTCCGGCGACGTGTGCTCGGTCGCCCTGACCGAGGATGCCGCTTTAAGGGGCGTTATTGCTTTTCGCCACGAGCGGCGTTTGGGCGAGCGTCTGCCGCGCGCGCTTCAGTTCCTGCTGGCCGACGCGGCCGTGACGCTTGCGGCCGTGGACCTGCTGGCCGTGGGGCGCGGCCCCGGCTCCTTTACCGGCGTGCGCGTGGGTGTGACGATGGCGAAAACGCTGGCCCAAACGCTGGATAAGCCGCTCGTGGGCGTGTCGTCGCTGCGCGCGATCGCCTTTCCCCTGATGGCAGCCGCCGGTCCCGGCGCGCTCGTGGTCGCGGTCACGCCGGCGCGGCGCGGCGTAGTTGTCGCCGCCGCCTTTCCCGGCGGCGGCGATGAGGCAGCCGGGCCGGACGTGGTCGCCGTCGAGGACGTGGCGCTTTGGGCGAGCCGCGTCGCCGCGCGGCCGAATGCGTCAAGCGGCGCGGACCGGCTGATCGTTTGCGGCGAGGCGAGCGTCGCGCCGCTCGGCGAGATCATCGCCCCGGCCGGCGGTGTTTTCGGCGGCGGCGTCATCGCGGTGGATGCCGCGCCCTCGGCGGCCGTTGTCGCGCGGCTCGCGTACGAGCGGGTCGTGATTCGGGGGGGCGCTCCCGATGATTGTTTTACGCTCACGCCGCTGTACGTCGCGCCAACGCCCGTCGGCTGAGGGGCCGGAAAAAACGCTCCCGGCCTTTTTCGCGCCTGCTTGTTGCCCGCGCGGTGACGGTCGTGTTAGATTGGCCCTGTCTTTTTTGATGAACGCGCGCGTTCTTTATTTGCGCTCTTGCGAAGGATTCCGCCTCAGTGAAGGTCACGGAAATCTGTGTTGTTCCCGCCGAGCGGCGTATCCGCTTGACCGTTGAGATGCCCAACCCCGACCGGTTTTTAACCTCGCAGGCGCCCCACCTGCCCCGGCGGCTGTTCCGGCTTTTCCCCAACCTGTCCCAGCACAAGTGCGAAAATGGGCGCGGTTACACGTTTCGGCGCGAATGCCGCCAAACGGAAATCCCGCACCTGTTCGAGCACCTGATCATCGAACTTCAGGCGCAGGCGCAGCCCGCCGAGGTGCTGCGGGGCGAAACCCACTGGAATTGGCGCGTGGACCCCAAAGGCCGGTTCCACGTTTTCGTGGACTACGAAAACGAATTGCTGGCCGTGGGCGCGATCCGTTTGGCCGAGCGTATCTTGCAATCGCTCGACGAGCGGCATCTGGAGGATGTTGACGCCGAACTGGAAATGGCCCGGCTGCGCGAAGTCGCCCGCCTCGGCCGCGCGCTCATGGGGCAGGAAAAAGAACCGCAAGGAGACGGAAAAACGGTCCCTGTCACCGCATCTTGTTCCCCCGTGCGTTCGCCTACGCGAGTTCCGGCAAACGGCACGCAAAAAGCGCGAGGCCGGTGATTGAAAAAATCACCGGCCCCGCGCTTGTTTTTTGATCCGGCTCAGCCTTGCTTGTTTAGCGTTTCAAGAAGAACAACAGGCCGGCAAGTCCGCTCAGCACGCCCAGCGTGCTTTGGAACGTTTGCGGGTTGCGCGACGGCGGCGGCACGTTGATGATGTCGTTGGGCAGAACCTCGGTCGTGGCGTCGGTGGGCCGCTTGAGGTTGTAGGTCTTGGTCCGGATCAAGCCTTTGTCGTCCACGCGCTTGAGTTCGACCGCGAAGTCTTTCGCGCCGTCGTTGGTGCCGCCGGCAAGCGCAATCGCTTCCTGAAGCGACACGACCCGGTCCAGCGGGAACTGTCCCGGACGCGGGACGGCCCCGATCACCGAATAGCCCTTGGGCTTGTCGCCGACCGAGCGGGCGATGAAGATAACGTCCTTGTCCTGGAGAACGATGTCCTTGTCGGTCGCCCCGCCCTCGCGCACCTCCTTGAACGGCACGGCGATTTCCGTTCCGTTGCGGCGAACCACGACCCGATCCTTGTCCGCCAGTTGGGTGATCCCGCCGGCCAGCTGGATCGCCTGTACGGCTGTGGTGCCCTTGGGGAGCGCGACAACCGGGCTGGGCGTGCCGACCTCACCGATCACGCTGTAGCTGCCCTCGATCACGGGCGCCTTGGAATAAACGTACACCTTGTCGTTGTCGAGCAGGACCGGGTTGTTGGCTTCCGAGTTGGCGCGGCCTTCACGGTAAGCGCCGTAGTCCACGACGATGTCGCGCGTTCTGTCCTTTTCCGTTCGGGTAATAACGACGCGGGCCAGATCGGACGCGCCCGGCTGGATGCCGGCCGGCTCCAAAACCTCGTTCAGGCGCGTGTTTTCCTTGATGGCGGTGCGGCCCTGCGTGCTGACCGCGCCGCTGACGCTTACGTTTTGAACGGGCCGGGCGACGATGGTGACGGTCACCTGAGGCCGGCGCAGGATTTGCCGGCCTTTCAGCGTTTGGGTTAACCGGCCCGCTGCCTCAAAGGGCTGAAGGCCGAACATCTTGATGCGTCCCGCCATCGGCAGGGTGACGTTGCCGTCGGTGTCCACGCGGAACTTGCCGGACAGTTTGGCGTCGCCGACCACGATGATGTCTAGTTCGTCATTTTTGCGGATCGGGCCGGCAAGCGGGTCCTGGGCCGGGCCGGGCGGCTGGGCGGGAACCGGTTTGGGCGACTGCGTGGGCGGCGGAGCGGCCGGGGGCGCTTGCTGCGCGCGCGCGGCCGGGGCGATTGACCAAACGGACAGCACGCCGGCCGAAACGATCAAGGCCGTGGCCGCCGCGCTGCCCGCGCGGCGGCGAAAACGGCGGGTGAGATTTTGCTCAGGCATGGACATCAGGGGAAAGTCTCCTTTCGCAAACGGCCGAACTCAGGCGGCCCATTTGCGCCGCTTTGCTCGGCAAAGCACAGGCATTATACAATACGCGATGCGCTCGCAACAATTGTGCCCTACGGACGCGAACCCACGCGCCGTTCCAGGCGGACGCACATGCCGCGCCCCGGCTCGTGACGCAACGCGACATGATCCATCAGGGCACTCATGAGTGGCAGGCCGCGCCCGCCGAGGCTATCCATGTCATCGGGCGTGGTTGGGTGCAGCGAATTCGGGTCGAAGCCCGCGCCGGGGTCCCACACCTCGACGAAAAATAAGTGCGGCCCGGCGGTTGTCGCGCCGGCAATTACCGTGACCCAAGCGGCTTCCGGAGCACAGCCCGTGCAGCCGTACAAAATCGCGTTCGTTGCGGCTTCCCCCACGGCGAGTTCGATTTCTGCCACCGCATCCGCGCCGAATCCCGCGCTCCGGGCGCACGCGCGCACGAAACTGCGCACCCGGGTCGCCTGGCACGTTTGGGCCGGCACGCGTAAGGTGTCCCGCCGGTCGTCGGCGGGGAGAAAGGGGGGATCGGGCGGCGGCTGCTGGGGGCCAGTCATGGGGAAGGTACCTGTGAACGGCAAATCGTAACTTTCGCGCATTTTGGGCTACCCTTTGAACCGACGCCCGAAACCCGCTCCGCGTCCGGCGCGCACTGGCCCCCGGCGGTAAAATGAGCGCGCCCCACGCTCGAAACGAACTTTTATGAACACCATCAACCCACCCGCCGCTTCCGATCCTGTCACCGAGGCCGCCGTGCTCGACGCGCTTCGCACCGTGCCCGACCCCGATCTGCACCGCGATCTGGTTTCGCTGGGCATGATTAAAAACATCAAAATCTGCGAGGGCGTGGTCGCCTTTACCGTTGAGTTGACCACGCCGGCCTGCCCGCTCAAAGCCAAGATCGAGGCGGACTGCCGCGAGGCCGTGGGCAAAATTCCCGGCGTCACCCAGATCAATCTTTCGATGAGCGCGAACGTGCAGGGACGTCGTCCGGCCGGCGGAACCGGCCCGCTCGCGCCAGGCGTCAAGCACGTGATCGCGGTCGGGTCGGGCAAGGGCGGCGTGGGCAAAAGCACGGTCGCCGCCAACATAGCCGTCGCCCTGGCCGAAACGGGCGCGACGGTCGGCCTGATGGACGCGGACGTGTACGGCCCGACCATCCCGATCCTTTTCGGCCTGGAAGACCATCAATTAGAACAGGTCAACGTGCGCCTGCCCGGCGGCGATATGGGGGCCAAAATCGTGCCCGCGCGCCGCCACGGCGTTTCGTGCGTCAGCATGGGCTTCATGGTCGAACCCGGCCAGCCCATCGTGTGGCGCGGCCCGATGCTCGCCAAGGTCGTCAATCAGTTTTTGGGCGACGTGCTGTGGGGCGAGCTCGACTACCTGCTCGTGGACCTGCCGCCCGGCACCGGCGACGTTTCCATGAGCCTGGCCCAGATGATCCCGCTCAGCGGCGCGGTCATCGTGATGACGCCGCAGGACGTGGCCGCGAGCATCGCCGTGAAGTCCGTTCGCATGTTCCAAAAGTTGGACGTGCCGATTCTGGGCATCGTCGAAAACATGAGTTACTTCATCGCCCCCGACACCGGCACGGCGTACCACATCTTCGGGCGGGGCGGCGGGCAGGAAGCGGCCGAGGAACTGCGCGTCCCGTTCCTGGGCGAAATCCCCCTCGAAATCGCCACCCGCGAGGGCGGCGACGAGGGCGAGCCGGTCATCATCGCGCACCCGCAAAGCGCGCAGGCCGAGATTTTCCGCGAGGTCGCCAAACGCCTCGCCGCCCGCATTTCCATCCAAACCCGCTCATTCCAGCCCCTCAACGTCATCGCTGGTTAAACGACGCGCCGCCACCCGACATGATTAACCAGCGCGAGAATTATGTTCTGTGGGCCTTGCTCCTACACGAACTGGATGATGCGCGCTAACATCTGGAAAACCTGATTCGTGAAATGTCGAACGGGGGCGAGATTGACGAAACAGACTTCCGCGTTGACCTGGGTCATGTTTACGCGCACCTGAATCGGGCCTGGAACGGGCGCAACGAAGATGAGGTACCGAACGACGAACGGTGGGAAGCGCAAAGCCAATTCCCCCAAGATTTGGAGCCGATGTAGCGTCATCCTGACGATCAGGTGAAAAAGCCCCGCGCCAAACTGGGGTGGGGCTTTTTTATTCGTCCAGGCTGTCGAGGGCATGTTGGAGAAGCGCGACCAGGCTGTCCCCAATTCCGCTCGTGGTTTGCAGGCGGCTGCACACGGTGTTGACGGGAACGTCCAGCAGGCCCGCGATCTCGTGGTGAGCGTAGCCGCCGAAACGTTTCCTGGGCAACATCCTGCGCGTCGTCCGCGTTGTTCAGGGCGCATCGGGCCGGCATTGCTCTGCTGGCCCCGTGCCGGCCGACGAGCAGTGAAAAGGCCGCCCGCTCGCCGGCCCGCGCCCGACGCACCAGGTCCTCCGCATATAAAGGCGCGGCCACGCGGCGGAAGTAATCACGCGAACGGAAAATTACCGGAGCGTGCCCTCTTCGCCATCGGAGGCAAGCAGGTCCACGTAGATGCCGGGTGTCGAATCAGGAATAGGCACGGCGTGTACCGTTTTGACGTAGAAATCTACCGGCCCGGCCGCGCCGATGATGCCGTAGGCGTAGCCCATCTCGCGCAGGCCGTGTAGCGACGCGAGCAGTAGGGCGGCCCCGATGCCCTTTTGCCGCTCGGCCGGGTCCACGCCGGTCGGCCCGAAAAAGCCGCGCGCCGTGCTTTCCACGCAGGCGAACCCGACCACGCGCTTTTCCTTGACCGCGACCCAGCAGGTGATCGGCAGGCGCGCGAAGGCCGCCTCAGCCTCGTCCGCCCAGCCCTCGGAAAAGTGGCGCGCAATGAACCGCCGCGTGCGCGACAACTCGAACGGGTACGCGCGCCGCACGGCGACGCCGTGTTCAGCGCGCAAATCTTCCAACCGGGCCGAAGCGTTCGGCAGTTTGTAAAGGGGAACGAGCAGGTCGGGCATGGCAAGCCTCCGCAAGCCTGTTCGACGGGCGGGCACGCCTGCCCTTCGTTGACCGAACACTTGTACGCGCGCTATACTTTGCCAACGGCTGACAGCAATTCACACGGTTTGAACGTCCAGGAAACGAACGATTCTCATGGTCAAATCCCGACCCGATTCCGGCCCGCGCCGCCCCCGGCCCGCCCCGCAAAACGGCGCGTCCGCTTCCCAAAAACAACGGCGTCAGCGCGCCAACACGCGTCTGGCCTACGATGTTCTGGGTCTGGGCTTGATCGCCGTCGGGTTGCTGCTGCTCGCCACGCTGTTGTGGCCGGGCCGAGACGGCGAAAACGTGTTCGGGCGCGCGGTCGTGGGCGGGTTGCGTCTGCTGGTCGGAACGGGCGCGTGGGGGTTTCCGTTCGTTCTTTTGTTGTGCGGCAGCCTGCTCGCGGTCGGGCGGGGCCGCGCGCACGACAACGTGGGCGCGGCCGGCCTGCTTTTTTTGATCTTCGTGACCTGGTGGCATCTGGGTCACGTCGGGCCGGTCGGGCAGTTCGCGCCGGACAATCTGCTCAATTACGGCGGCTGGGTGGGAGCCGGGCTGTCCTTCCTGCTGCGCAAGATTGTCGGCGAGATCGGCGGCCACGTCGTTTTGTTCGCCCTGTCGCTCGCGGGCGCGTTGTGGCTGGTGGACCGGCCGCTTCCCTCGCTCATCGGCCCGATTGAATCGCTGCTCGGCCGGGGAGCGCGGGCCGGCGGGCGGGCGGTCGCCCAGCGCGCCCGCGCAACCGCTCAAGGCGTCGCCGACCGGCGGCGCGAACAGCTCGGTTTGCCCGAACGCGCCCGCGACTTTCGCAATCAGCAAAGTTTGGACGAGCAGGCCCGCTCGACGCCCACGCTTTTCCGCCGCAGCGCGCCCGAACCGAAAGTCGGTCTTGACGAGGACGAAGACGCGACCGGCACGACGCTTCCCGCCCGCAAGGTGGATTTGCTCGCTTCCGTGGATGCTTCCGCGCGCCCTGCCCCGCTACCGAAAAAGGACCAAAAACCGTCGGCCGTCAACCCGGATGCGCCGCTCTTAGAAAACGTGGGCAACTTCGCGCTTCCGCCGCTTTCTCTGCTCAAGGTTGGGCAGCCGCAGTCCAAGTTGCCGTCCGGCGAGTCCGAGGCCAAACGCGAAGTGCTGCTGCAAACCCTGGACGACTTTGGCATCGGGGCCGACGTTGCCCAGGTCGCGCACGGCCCGACCATCACGCGCTACGAGGTCGCGCTCGAACGTGGCATCAAGGTCAGCAAGATCGTGTCGCTCGCGGACAACCTCGCTATGAGCCTTGCCGCGATTGACGTGCGCGTCGAGGCGCCCATTCCGGGCAAGTCGGCCATCGGCATCGAGGTGCCCAACGAGCATCCGCAAACCGTGACGCTGCGCGAGGTGATCGAGCGGCCCGAATTCCAGCAAGCGCCCTCGAAACTCACCTTCGCACTCGGCTCCGACGTGACCGGCGTGTGCCGCTACGCCGATCTGGCAAAAATGCCCCACCTGCTGATCGGCGGCTCGACCGGGTCGGGAAAGTCCGTCTGCCTGAACACGCTCATTTGCAGCATTCTTTACCGAGCGTCGCCGCGCGAGGTCAAGTTCCTGATGCTTGATCCCAAAAAGGTCGAATTGTCCCTTTACGACGGAATCCCGCACCTGGCCGCGCCGGTCATCACCAACGTCAAGCAGGCGGCCGGCATCTTTAAACAGGCGTTGAAAGAGATGGAGGAGCGTTACGACCGGTTCGCCAAGGCCGGCACGCGCAACCTGGCCGGCTACAACGAAAAAATGCCCGAAGACGAGCGGCTCCCGTACTGGGTCATCGTCGTGGACGAACTGGCCGACCTGATGATGACGAGCGGGCCGGAGATCGAAACCAGCATCTGCCGCCTGGCGCAGTTGGCGCGGGCCACGGGCATCCATCTGGTCATCGCCACGCAGCGGCCCAGCGTCAACGTCATCACCGGCACGATCAAGGCGAACATTTCCAGCCGCATCGCGTTTGCCGTGAACAGCGCCGTGGACTCGCGCACGATCCTCGACATGACCGGGGCCGACCGCCTGATCGGGCGCGGCGACATGCTGTACATGCCCATTGACGCCGCCAAGCCCCAGCGCATCCAGGGCTGTTTCGTGAGCGAAAAAGAAACCGAGGATTTGGTCGCCTACCTGAAAGCCCAGGCCCAGCCCAACTACGAAGTGTTGCCGTCCACCATCATTGCCTCCGGCGAGGACGACAGCGGCGACGAGGACCCCGACGACGATTTGTTCGAGTCCGCCGTCAAACTCGTCGTCACTGGCGGCGCGGCAAGTACCTCGATGCTCCAGCGGCGCTTCAAGGTCGGCTACACCCGCGCCGCCCGCCTGGTTGACCTGATGGAGCAGCGGGGCATCGTCGGCCCCTTAGACGGCGCGAAGCCGCGCGACATCCTGATGAGCCGCGACGAGATCGAAGCCATGTTCACCAAAGGCGGCGGCGCTCCCGCCGTTGGCAGCAGCGAGGAGTAGGAAGCCGAAAGAACAATGACTGACGTAGACGACATAATTACGTTCCTTGATAAGGCAGGAGCCATACAACTCGGCGAGTCGCCATGGCGTTCCTACGAACCTGAGGACGAACTGCATTTGCTGGACTGGGACACGTTGTTCCGTCCGCTTGTGGATGGTGAACGCTGGAACCCGGAACAATCGGATAACGACGGTTTCGGGAGGCTTGTTGATGACTTACGGAATTCTTTGCCAAATAACAATAATTTGAATGCTGCTGGTAGTCGTGTGGAGTTAAACTCAGAAGTTAAGCCAAGCGGCTGGGATACTTGTGCTTGGTATCAACCTATTCACTTCTTCGGCTATGACTGGGGGATTTTTATACGCCAGGATTGTGTTAAGCAGCAAGCGAAGCAAATACTTGAGTTTATAAAGAAACGGCCAATAAGCCTATCAGGATGGATTTCCCTTGCAAAGTCCTTGATTCGAGCCTCAGTCGCTATCTTATTTTTGCACGAACACTATCATCATAAAGTGGAATGTTTGGGCTTGAGGTTTCACGTCGTAGATCGCCGTGCGTCTTACACGAATTACTACAGAAACGTTTATGAAAAATGCTTACACAATGATGAACAACTCGAAGAGGCGTTAGCGAACGCAGACATTTATAATCGGCTTACCGATTCGCCCTATAGTAAATCTCTGGGGACGGATGTTGTTCATGCGGCCAGAAACTACCTTAAGTGGCGGTTTCCTCACGACCCACTAGGTTACCGTAAGGCTATTGTGTATCTCAAGCAAGACCAGTTTGATCGTGGCGAAAACCTACTTCACAGCCGTGTCCATGAGGCTGTGCTGAAACCAGTGCAACCTTCAGAGGAATGGAACTTGGCTCCAAGGCTCATGCAAAGTTTTTTTTCGATAAAGAGCCGAATATGGTCTGTCGTTCCTAAAGGTAGCCGCTCAATATTGCCTTGTTCTCATCCAGTGCGAACCTGCTCAACGGCTGAAATGGTGAGGCTGCTTAAATATTATGGCTATCGGGAGGTTCCGGGTGGCAAAGGTTCTCACATAAAATTGGACAAGAAAGGCAGCCGTCCCATGATTGTTCCAGGCGGTCGGAGAGAGTTATCGGTTGGTGCCGCCGAAAACGCTCTCAAAGACCTCGGACCTTATAACATAAGTTCCTTACCGGATTTGCTGAAAAGGATTAGGTAGTAACCCTTAAGTACGAAAGCACTTGTTTGCTGGGATGCAAGATTCATGGAGGACGAAACGATGGCGGACAGCAGTTTTGATGTGATGTCAGTACCGCCGACAGAGTTGACCTTTCTTATCGAGGAGGCAGGGGAGGGCGGTTTTTTGGCGCGGGCGGTCGGAGAGTCCATTTTCACGGAAACCGACAGCCTAAACGCGTTGCGCGGCGGCATCCGCGACGCTGTTCACTGCCACTTCGAGGAAGGGCGCGCGCCGCAGATCATCCGGCTGCGCTTCGTGCGGTAAGAATTGAGGCGGCTGCCCATGTTGGGTGGCTGGCAAATTGGGAGGATAAAACGATGGCAGATAGCAGTTTTGACGTGGTGTCCAAGGTGGACATGCAGGAAGTGAAGAACGCGGTGGACCAGGCGCAGCGTGAGATCGAGACGCGCTTCGACTTCAAAGGCTCAATGAGCACGATTGAACTGGACGAAAAGGCGAACACGCTCGCGCTCGCCAGCGACAGCGAAACGCGCATGAAGGCGCTCGTGGACGTGCTGCAATCCAAGTTCATCAAGCGCGGCATGGACATCAAGGCGCTCGACCTGGGCAAGTTGGAGGAGGCCAGCAAGGGCACGGTGCGCCAGTCGGTCACGATCCGGCAGGGGCTGGATACCGACACGGCCCGCAAGGTCGTCAAGCTTATCAAGGACAAGGGGCTGAAAGTGCAGGCCGCCATCCAGGGCGACCAGGTGCGCGTGACCGGGAAAGTGCGCGACGACTTGCAGGCCGTTATCGCTCTTCTCAAGGCGGCCGACCTGGACGCGCCGTTACAGTTTGTCAATTACCGATAAACGATGATAATTGTGGTGCGTTGACAGCCGTCTGCTTGCGACGTATCATGAAGGTTGACTTTGGGCCGCCGAAAGGCGGCTTTTCTTTGCCCGACCCGCCCCCGCTTTTATGTCCACTCTTTCCTCGCTCGAAAAAAACGCGAAAACCCGTATCGGTCTGGTTAGCCTGGGCTGCCCCAAAAACCTCGTGGACTCCGAGGAGATGCTCGGCGCGCTCGTCGAAACCGGGCAGGCCGAGATCGTCGGCGGCGATGAACGCGAAAACGGGCCGGACGTGCTGGTCGTTAACACCTGCGCGTTCATCGAAAGCGCGAAGCAGGAAAGCATTGACGCGATCCTTCAGGCCGTGCGGCGCAAACAGCGCGGCGAAGTCGGCAAGGTCGTCGTGACCGGCTGCCTCGCGCAACGCTACGGCAAGGAATTGGCGGCCGAGATTCCCGAAGTGGACGCTTTTTTGGGCATCCAAAGCGCGCCGCAGATCGGCAACGTCGTTTTCGGCGGTTTGCCGACCGGACGGACGACGTTGCCGATGCTCGGCACGCCGGCTGTTGCCCGCAATCAGGTCGCCGAGTTAACGGAAAAATACCCGCTGATCCCGCCCTCGCGCGTGCGGGCCACGCACCCGTGGACGGCGTATTTGAAGGTCAGCGAGGGCTGCGACCACGCCTGCACGTTCTGCTCGATCCCCCATTTTCGCGGGCGGCATCGCTCCAAGCCCATTGAGCGCATTTTAGACGAGGCGCGGCGCCTGGTGGACAACGGCGCGCGCGAACTCAACTTGATCGCGCAGGACACCACGGCCTACGGCATGGATATTTATCAAGAACTCGCCCTGCCGCGTTTGCTGGAAGGGCTGGGCAAGATTGCCGGCCTGCGCTGGGTCCGTCTGCTGTACTGCTACCCGACGATGATGACGGATCGGCTGATCAAAACGATGGCCGACACGCCCAACGTCGCAAGGTACGTGGACGTGCCCCTTCAGCACGGCGACGACGCGATGCTCAAACGCATGAAGCGCGGCGGCAGCGTTTTTTCCTATCTTCGCTTGTTCGAGCGGCTTCGCGCGGCCATGCCCGACATCGCCGTTCGCACCACGTTTTTGGTCGGCTTCCCCGGCGAGGACGGGACGGCGTTCAGGAACCTGGTTCAGTTCGTCCACGAGGCGCGCTTTGATCGGCTGGGCGTTTTTACCTACTCGCCCGAAGAGGGCACGCCCGGCTTTAATTTGAAGCCGCGTGTCGGCCAACGCATTGCCACTCAGCGCAAGAACGCACTGATGGCAGCGCAGCAGCCGATCTCGCTTGCCAAAAACCAGGCTCTCGTCGGGCGCGAACTCGATGTCGTCATCGAGGGCCGGCGCGGCGACGACCTGCTCGTCGCCCGCTCGTACCGCGACGCGCCCGACATTGACGGCGTGATTCTGGTCAAAAACGCGCCAACCGTCGCGCCCGGCGACTGGCTGCGCGTGCGCGTCGCCCACGCGCAAACGTACGATTTGGTGGCCGTTCCCGTTTAACGGTCCTCACCCCCGCAGCCACGCTTGCGTGGCTTTCCCCTTTCCCCGGTTTGGGAGAGGGCTGCGCCTGATACAAAGCCAACCGGGCTGCACAGGCGCAAAGCAGAAGACGACCTACGCCCTAGTCACCCCTCTCCCGCCGCGGGAGAGGGGACGGGGGTGAGGGCTTTACTGGAGGCATCTGGTGGCTACCACAAAAGAGGCCGAGCGCGCCGACACGGACGTGCTGCTGGCCGAAGAATACCTATCCGACCTTATCTATCAGGCGCTGCTCGAAATCGGCGAGCCGGTTAAGGCGTCCGAGATCACCCTCGAAATTGCCAACGACCGAGTCACGTTCCCGCTCGTGCGGCGCGTGCTGACCGATTCGCCCCGGTTTCTGTCCATTGACCGGATGTGGAACCTGGTCGCGCGTTACCTGGACAAAGGCCGTCCGACCGAGCGCAACCTTCAGGAAGTGCTGCGCGCATCCGGCCGGCCGCTCTCGACCTCGCAGCTCGCAACCGAACTGTCGGCCATCTACGACCGCCCCGGCGATGTGTATTTAGGCCTGGTCGGCAAGATCGCCACGACCAACCGCGACTACTTCAAGACGAATCGCGGCGAAATCGCGCCCCGTTCCTGGCTGCCCCTCACCGACGCGGACGAGGAAGCGGACGTTCTTTTCGACAACGACCTGACGGCCGCGCAGGTAAAAGCGTTCGCGCCGGCCGCGAAGGGCGTTGCCTGGACCACGCCCACGTTCGCCGATGCGACGCGCAAGATCGTGGAGGCCGCCGGGGGCCGTCCCGTGCCGCACCGCGTTCTGGGTGTGCTCGCGTGGCGCGCGCTGGGCGGCGGCAAGTACGATGGCTTGAAGCACTTCGTCGCCGCCTACGCGGACCCGAACCTGGTTTGGCTTTCGAGTGGCCGCTGGATTACGCGGAGCCGGGCCGACGAACTCGAAAACCTGCTCGCCGACCGGGCTGCTTTGATCGGGGCCGAGGACGGTTTGGACGAGGCGGCCTCGGCAGCCGCGCCCGCCGTCGTGGACGTGCCCGCCGAAGTAATCGTGCCGGAGCCGGAAGCCGTTCCCGTTGCCAAACCCGCCAAAAAGCCGGCTGCGGCGACGAACGGCCGCGCCCCCGCCGCTAAGGCAAAATCTGTCGTCGAACCCCTCGTCGAACCCGTTCCCGTCGTCGCGGTTCCCGCGCCCCCGCCGCCCCCGCCCGCAGCGCCGGTTCGCAAGCCGCTTGAAGTGACCGGAAGCGATTTGTCCGCGCTGGAACAACTCGTCAGCGGGCGCGAAACGGCGATTGACGTGGCCGAACTGCTCGCTCTTCAATACGAAGTCGTGCCCGGCGATACGTCCTACAAGGACGACGTGGCGAGCTTGTTCGACGTGCTCAAGGGTAGCGAACGCTTCCAATATGTCGGCGCGGGACGTTTCCGCGAGCCGAACAGCCTTCCGCTCTACGTTTATTCAGTTCCCGAATCCCTGTCGTTTCCTGATTTGCAGTTCGTGTCGCTCGAAGGCGAGATCATGGACGAGGAGATTGAGGACGAAGGCTTTGCGGGCAACCTGCGGGGCGAGATGCGCAGCCCGCTCGCGCAGGACGTTTTGGACGATGACGGCGCGTATTTGGGCGACATTCCCGTTGACACGCAAAGCCTGCGCTTAGTGCTCAAGACGCACCACAAGGAAATCGGCACGTTCCCGCTGTGCCAGGTCCCGGACGGCTTTTTCCCCTCCGACGCGCCCGTGGTCGAGGTAACGCTGCGCGATGGGGCCGGAGCCGCCCACGAGGTCATCGTAAACAACGAACTGCGCATCGTCTTCAACCTGTTCGGTTTGTACGAGCAGGTCGCGGCTGACAGCGGCGGCGTGTTCGTGCTGGAAAAAATGGTTCGGCCCTTCGAGTTCCGCTTCGTGCCCCAGGAGGAGACGGATGCGCAGATCGCCATCGCACCCGAACGCATGGACGATTTGTACGCGCTGCGCGAACAGGCCGACGAGGGCGGCGACCTTGCCACCTTCGACATCGCCTGCGAAGTCCTCGCCCAGCACGCCAAAGGTCTCGACTTCGTTCAACTGCTGACCGAGGTGAACGCCGTGCGCCGGGTCACGCGCCGCAAACTCGCCTCGATTTTGTCGAACTACTACTGCTTCGCCCAAAAGCCCGGCCAGCCCCTGTGGCGCTTCGACGCCAAAAAGCGCGACCTGGGAACCGACCGCGCCAAGCGCAAGTACCTGAAGCGGTAGGAAGCCCCCTCTCCCCCCCTTCCCTCGGAGGGGAGGGGGCAAAGCCACGCTTGCGTGGCTGCGGGGGGAAAGGGGGCTACGGAGACGATCATGGCACGACGCGCACCACAAAAAGCGATGACGGCCCCGCCGCCGCCGCGCCGCCGAACCAGTTGGGGGCGGCGCATCTGGAACTTCATCCAGAGTATCGTCACGCTCGTGCTGCTCGCCGCGCTCGGCGTGGTCGCCGTCGCCGCGTTGTATTTTCTCAAGGTCAGCAAGGAACTGCCCACGCCCGAAGACCTGGTCAACTACAGTCCGGGCGGCATGACCGAAATCTTTGCGACCGACAAGGGCGCGGACGGCAAGAACATCCGGCTCGCGCGCGTGTTCAGCGGCGAGAACCGCGAGTTCGCCTCGATCATCAAAATCCCGGGTGTGCTGCAAAACGCGACCGTCGCCATCGAGGACGAGCGTTTTTATAACCACCCCGGCGTGGACGTGAAGGGCATCGCGCGCGCGCTGTACGTCAACGTGCGCGGCGGCCATGTTTTGGACGGTCAGGGCGGCTCGACCTTGACGCAGCAACTGGCCCGCAACGTGTACCTGAACAAGCGCAAAACCATGGACCGCAAGGCCCAGGAAATGCTGCTTGCCGTCCAGATCGAAAACAACTTCAGCAAGCAGCAAATTTTGGAGTTCTACCTGAACGAGGTGTACTACGGCCACAAGGCCTACGGCGTTCAGGCGGCGGCCAAGGTCTACTTCGGCAAAAAACTCAAGGATTTGACGCTCGCCGAGGCCGCGCTGATTGCCGGCCTGCCCCAGCGCCCCAACGACCTGGACCCCTACAAAAACCCGAAGGCGGCGAAGGAACGACGTAATACGATTCTGGCGAAGATGGCGGAATTGGGTTACATCACGCTTCCGCAGGCCAAAAAAGCGCAAAAACAGCCGGTTAAAACGGCTGGCTACAAGCCGCCCTCGAAGGACCAGTGGAAAGCGCCGTACTTCGTGGACTACGTGCTGAACCAACTGGTACGGCGCTACGGAAAGGACACCGTTTACAAAGGCGGTTTGAAAGTCTACACCACGCTTAACTGGCACATGCAGCTGGCCGCCGAGAAAGCGTTGCGCGACGGTATCACGGGCGCGAGCGGCGAGCGTGTGACCGAGGGCGCGCTTGTCTGCGTTGAGCCGCGCACCGGCTTCATCCGCGCGATGGTCGGCGGCAAGGACTACAAGCGCAACCAGTTCAACAACGCCGCGCAGGGCAAGCGCCAGCCGGGTTCCTCATTCAAGGTCTTCGTGTACACGGCCGCGATCGACAGCCGGCCGGACCGTTACAGCCAGTATTCGTCCGTGGATAATTCGCGCATCTCCTACCCGAACGGGCGGCGCAGGCGCTGGGTGCCCGCGAGCGGCGGCCCGCCCGGCTCGGTCCCTATGCGCACCGCGCTCGCCTACTCGTACAACCGCGCGGCCGTCAATACGGCCAACACGGTCGGCATCCGGCGCGTCGTGGATTACGCGCGCCGCATGGGCATCGAGTCGGAAATCCGGCCCACGCTCGCCGCTGCCCTGGGTGCGTACCCAGTTTCGCCGCTTGAAATGGCGTCCGCCTACGCGATTTTCCCCAACCATGGCGACCGGGCCGCCCCGATGGCCGTGTACCGCATCCTGGACCACGAGGGCGCGATCTTGGAAGAGGCCGCCCCGCAGGTCGAGCGCGACGTGATCAGCGAAAACGCGGTCGCTAATCTGTCCGACATGATGCAAAGCGTGATCGTCGAGGGGACCGCGAGCAAGGCGCGCGGCATCCACGACATCCCCAACGCCCACGGCAAAACGGGCACGACGAATGACAACAAGGACGCCTGGTTCGTCGGCTACACGCCCCAACTGTCGGCCGCCGTGTGGCTGTCTGGCCCGCGTTTTTACAAGCAGGGCGACCATATGGTCCCGCACGATTATCAGCCGATGGCCGGCGTGACCGGCGGCCACGTTTGCGCGCCGATCTGGGCCGCCTTCATGAAGTCGGCCCTGCCGATCCAGCGTAAGTCCGGGATGCCTGCCCTGCCGCCAGCCGAAAAGCTCCTGCCTGGCAACGACGACACGCCCAAAACCGACGTGACCCAGAAGAAGAAAAACCGGCGCGGCCGGAACACCGCCCTTTTAACTGGCGATGAGGCTGCCGCCGAAATCGCGCCGCTGCCCGCCGAGGAAACGCCGGCCACGCAAACCGTCGCCGCACCTACCGGCGGCGAAACGCTTGCGCCGCCGCGCCGGAACGCTTCGACGACGGCGGCGCAAACACGGCCCGAACCCGCCGCTGCCGCCGCGCCCGCGCTTTCCGTTCCCGCCGCGACCTTCGCCGCCGCGTCGCCCGCGTCCGCCGCATCCGCACCGCGCAGCGTGGGCACGCTCGCCCGCGCCTCGGCCGCCGTCGTCGCGGCTCCCCGCGCTGCAGCCGCGCCGACCTTTACCGCCGCGCCCGCCGCCGTTCTGCCCCGGCCCGTGGTTCCGCGCCCGGCCCCCACCGTTACCGTGACGCTGTGCGCCGACAGCGGCCGGCGCGCCACTCGCTGGTGCCCCGAAACCCTGACGCAAACGTTCCCCGCTGGCCGCGCTCCGCGCGACCGCTGCCGCGTCCACCGCCCCCGCCCCGGCGACGGTTAGGCGCGAGGCTCGCGTTCTTCCATGGCCCCGCCGCGGCCTCCGCGCCGTTCCTCCTCCGCTTACACGATTCTCGCGCCGGATTACGTGTCCCCGCACGCGGGCGCACGACTCCTCATGTTCGGCGGCGCAATCGCGCTCGCGCTTTTTCTCCTGCTTGCGCGGCTCTGGTTTCTCCAGGTGGTTCAGGGTGAACATTTCCGCGAGGCCGCGCTCGCCAATCGGTCACGCGAGGTGAGAAGCGTCGCGCCGCGCGGCGTCATCGAGGACAGCCGGGGCCTGGTTCTCGTCACCAACCGCGCCCAGTTCACCGTGACCGTCACGCCCGACGAATTGCCCCACGAGGAAGCGGAGCGGGAACGGGTCCTCGCGCGCCTTGCCGATCTTTTGGAACAGCCCGCCGCCGAACTCGCCCTCGCCGTGGAAAAAGGCGAAGCGGCGAACGCGAACATCGCGGGCGGCGCGCAAAACCCGATCCCGGTCGCGGGCGACGTGTCGCTGCAAACGCTGTCCAAGATCGCCGAAAACCGCGTGCGGCTGCCGGGCGTCGCCGCCGTCGCCGAGCCGGTGCGCCATTATCCGCGCGGGCCGCTCGCCGCCCACCTCCTGGGCAGCATCGGGCAGATAACGGACGACGAACTGAACGAGAAAACCGTCACCGACCTGGGCTACCGGGCCGGCGACTTCATCGGTAAAACCGGCGTCGAGGACACGTACAACAAGTTTTTGACCGGCACGAACGGCGGCACGACGTTCGACGTGGACGCGCGCGGCCGGCGTCAGGGCGAGCGCGGAACCCGTGAACCGGTCGCCGGCGCGACCGTCCGTTTGTGCCTCGACGCGCGCGTTCAGGCGGCTGGCGAAACCGCGCTGGGCGGCCGGGTCGGGGCCTTCGTCGCGCTCGACCCGCGCGACGGCCGCGTTCTCGCCCTCGGCAGCCGGCCCGGTTACGACCCGAACGTGTTTGCGCGAAGGCCGCTCAAGAAGGCGGTCTACGACGCCCTGATCGCGCCGGGCGGCAACCATCCGCTGCAAAACCGGGCCGTGTCGTCCCCGCAGCCGCCCGGTTCGACGTTCAAGGTGGTTACGGCCGTCGCGGGCCTGGCGACCGGCGGCATCACCGAGCGAACGGGCGATTATTGCACGGGCGGCATCCCGATGGGGCGGCGCATCAAGAAGTGCCACGGCGTTCACGGCGCGGTGGATTTGACCGAAGCCCTGGCCGTCTCCTGTGACGTGTTTTTTTATCACGCCGGTTTTCGCATCGGTCCCACGCCGCTGTCCGCCTGGGCGCAGCGGTTCGGCCTGGGGCACAAAACTGGCGTGGATTTGCCGAGCGAGCGAGCCGGGACGGTCCCGTCGCCGGCCTGGAAAACCGTGATGGCGCCCAAGTTCGGCAACCCGGACACGGGCTGGTACAAGGGCGACACGGCCAACATGAGCATCGGGCAGGGCGACGTGCAGACGACTCCGCTCCAGATGGCGCTGGTCGCCGCCGCCATCGCCAACGGCGGCACGGTGTACAAGCCGCAGGTCGTGGACACGGTGACTGCGCCGGGCGAGAACGGGCGCGTTCGCTACCGCCGCTCGCCCTCGGTGCTGCACCGGCTCGACCTGTCGCCGTACCAGATTGCGCTTGTCGCGCGCGGGATGCGCGCGGTCGTTGACGATCCAAGAGGCACCTCGCACGCCGCGCGCCTGCCCGGAATCGCTGTTGCGGGAAAATCCGGCTCGGCCGAAATCCGGGGCGGCGGCCCGACCCACGGCTGGTTCATCGCCTACGCGCCCGCCGACAAGCCGACCATCGCCCTCAGCGTGTTTTTGGAGTCGCACGGCGAAAAGTACCACGGCGGCGCGGACGCCGCGCCCGTCGCGCGCAAGATGATGGCCGCGTACTTCGGCCTCAACGACGCCGCGAAGGCTGAACCCGGCAACGAGCGGCGCGGCGATTAGCACGCGCGGCAAGCGTTTGGAAGCAACACATGGCAAAGCACATCGCGTTCGGCTGGTACGGCGGAAAGTACAGTCACCTGGACTGGTTGCTGCCGCTGCTGCCCGACACGCTCCACTTCTGCGACGTGTTCGGCGGCTCGGCGGCCGTGCTCATCAACCGCGCGCCGTCGCCGGTCGAAACGTACAACGACGTGGACCGCGAACTCGTCAACTTTTTTCGCATGCTGCGTGAGGATAAGGATGCGCTGATTGAGGCCATCGGCCTGACCCCGTTTTCGCGCGAAGAACTCGCCCTGGCGTGCGCGCCGACGCCTGAAGACCTTGCGCCGCTGGAGCGCGCGCGCCGGTTTTTCGTGCGCGCCCGGCAGGTGCGGACCGGGCTGGCGCAGACGGCGAGCGCGGGCCGCTGGGCGCACTGCGTTCTGACCAGCCGGGCGGGCATGGCTGGCGCGGTTTCGCGCTGGCTGGGCAGCGTGGAAGACCTTTCGGCTATCGCCCAACGGCTGCTGCGCGTCCAGATCGAGAACGCGCCCGCCCTCGAAGTTCTCGCCCGCTACGACACGCCGGACACGCTTTTCTACTGCGATCCGCCTTACGTACACGGCACGCGCGGGGATGCCAAAGCCTACGCGCATGAAATGACGGATGGGGACCACCGCGCCCTCGCCGCCTTACTGCGGGCCCTGCGCGGCAAGGTCGCCCTTTCCGGCTACGACGGCCCGCTTTACAACGAGTTGTACGCTGACTGGAACCGCATCGAAGCGCCCGCCAAACTGTGCCACAGTGTCAAGCAGAGCCGCACCGAAGTTCTCTGGGCCAACTACGACTTGCCAATTCCCGCCATTCTCGATAGCGAACAAACACCGTGCCCGACACCCCCCGCGAAATCCTCACCGACGCTTTTCAGCGCGCCGTAAGCAGCGGTGACGTTCCGCTTGTACGTGAACCTGCCGTGCGGGTGCGCGTTGAACTCGTCGCCCGTAGCCTGCAAAACCGGGCGGTCGTTCGTCTGGTACTCGCGTGCGCGCTGGCGAAAGTTCATCGGCCTGCGGTGGACGTTCGCAAACCCTATACGGAGATCGGCACGCCGGACGCTTTTTCCGGCCGCACTTACGACGAGCAGTACCTTTCTCCGTTTATCTTCGAGCACGGCCTGCCCTGCAATCCGACTACGGCTTTTCTCACGCCCGCCTTGCGGAACCGAAACCAAACGCTCACGCCCGACGTGAACCTCGTGGGCCGCCCGCCCGTGGTCTACCAAGCGGCTCTATACCTGCTCACGGACGTGGCTTCGGGGGTTATCTCGGCTTCCGACCTGCTGGCTGAAACGCTGCGCTGGCTCGTCCTCGTGCGCGACGAAAAGCGGCAACGAATGGAATCGTTCTTGGCTGGCCTGCGGGCATCCGAGGGCGCGTTACCTTTGTCGGTGGAAAACATCGTCACGCTCGTGGAGCAGCATCTTCGCCTGCCGAACACCAGTCGTCTGCCCGTGCTGATCGTCGCGGCGGCCTATGACGCGGCGGGCGCGCTGCTCGGCGAGCGCGCCCGGCCGCTGCTCGGTCACAACGCCGCCGACCGGCAGACTGGCTCGGTCGGGGACGTGGAAGTGACGCTGGTCGGCAGCGATGATGTGGTAACGGGCTATGAAATGAAGACGCGCCGGGTGACGCGCGGCGACATTGACCTCGCTTTGACGAAACTGGCCGGCCGCGACGTGCAGAACTACGTGTTCATCACCACCGACATAATTGATCGGGACGTGAAGGAGTACGCGGCGAGCCGGTACGAGCAAATGGACGGCCGGGTCGAAGTCGTCGTGCTGGACGCCGTCGCCTTTTTGCGCCACTTCCTTTACCTGTTCCACCGGCGGCGCGGTGCGTTCGTCGCGGCGTACCAGCGGCTTTTGCTCGAACAGCCTGAAAGTGCGGTCGGTCAGCCGCTCAAAGAGGCCTGGCTTGCTCTGCGACAGGCAGCCGAAAGCACGACCGGCGAAACCCAAATGAACGAGTAACAAGAAAAAAAACATCATGATGAAGGCAACAACGATTGTCGGGGTGCGCAAAAACGGGCAGGTGGCGATTGCGGGCGACGGGCAGGTGACGCTCGAATCCACCATCGTCAAGGCCGGCGCGCGCAAGATTCGGCGGATGTACCAGGGGCGCGTGCTGGCCGGCTTCGCGGGCAGCGTGGCCGACGCGCAAACTCTGGCCGACAAGTTCGAGGGCAAACTGGAACAGTCGGCCGGGAACCTGCGCCGCGCCGTGATCGAGTTCGCCAAGGAGTGGCGCACGGACCGCGTGCTGCGACGCCTTGAAGCCATGATGGTGGTCGCCGACGTGGATAACCTGTTGCTGGTTTCCGGCGACGGCAACGTGATCGAACCGGACGACGGCGTCTTAGCCATCGGTAGCGGGGGCGCGTTCGCGCAGGCGGCGGCCAAAGCCCTCGTCGCCAACACGGATTTGTCGCCGCGCGAGATCGTGCAAAAGGCGCTGCTCATCGCCGCCGAAATCTGTATTTACACCAATGACCGCATCGTCGTGGACGCGCTGGGCGAGCCGTCGCTGCCCGCCGCTGACGGGGCGGCCGAGGGCACGCCCGGCGACGCGGCGGTATAATCGGGACAGATTTTCACCGAAGGAGAACGCTTGTGAAGACGAACCTGCTCGCCCTTGCCGCCCTTTCCCTGATCGCTCTGGCCGCGCGTCCGGCCCTGGCCGACGTGGCCGGCGAATACGTCGAGGCGCGCTCGTTGTCGGTCCACGCGGGCGCCTGCCACTATAACGGCGAATACGACACGGCCGGCCGCGAAGCCGTGCTGGTGTGGAAGATGGATTCGGGCGTTCTGGACGGCGTGCGCGTGGACGGGTTGGGCATCGTCGCGGTCGTGTCCGGCAAGGACAATTTGGGGAAGGCCGGCGTCGCCCGCCGCGCCGTTTTGTACGTTGACCAAAAGGCGACGCCCGCGCAAAGCGCGGCTCTGGTCAAACTCGTTCGGGAAAAGGCGGCCGGCGCTCTCGGAAACGTCATTGCCGTGAAAACCGCTCCGTTCACCTTCGAGAGTGACGGCAAGATTACCACGGTCGCGGCCGGGAACGCGGCCCGTTTATCGGTCAGCGCGTACCCGTGCGATCACTGCGTCATGCCCGCCGAAGTCTGGTACAAGCCGCTCGCCCCTGCGGGCGTGACTGGCGCAAAGGTCGCGCAGGGCACCAAAACGGGCTACAACGACGCGACGCTTGGCGTGTCGTGGACGCAGGAGCCGTGCGACAACGTTTTCGTCGGCGCGTTCGCCTTTTGACGCAAGTTTTTCGCAACGCACGTTGGACGCCCGGCGGGACGGCTTTCAGGCTGCCCCGCCGGGCCTTTTTTTGACAGGAGCAGATATTTCATGACCGTTTCCGTGCCGCCCCGCTTGCCCGAAGAAGAACCCGCCGCCGACGTCCGTGAAATTGCCGGTGCGGGCGGCAGCGTGGAGGAGTTGACCCCCAAGCAGATCGTGGCCGAATTGGACCGCTTCATCGTCGGGCAGGCAAAGGCGAAACGCGCGGTCGCGGTCGCGCTTCGCAACCGGTACCGGAGAAGGCTGCTGCCTGAGGAGATGCGCGAAGAGGTCATTCCCAAGAACATCCTGATGATCGGGCCGACCGGCGTGGGCAAGACCGAGATCGCGCGCCGCTTAGCCAAACTCGCTCGCGCCCCGTTTCTCAAGGTCGAGGCGACCAAGTTCACCGAGGTCGGCTATGTGGGCCGCGACGTGGACTCGATGATTCGTGACCTGGTTCAAACCGCCGTTCGTTTGGTGGAAGCCGAAAAAACCGAGGCGGTGAAGGCCGAGGCCGACGCGCTCGCCGTGGATCGCATCGTGGACATTTTGCAGCCGCGCCGCGAAAAAAAGGCTGTCCCTACGTTGCGCGGCATTGGCGGGGGCGTGAACGATCAGATGGCCGACTTTCAAAAGCAGTTCGGCCGGCTGTTCGGCTTTCCCGCGCCGCCCGCGACCGAGATGAACGTTCCCGCCACGCCGCCCGCCGCGGAACCCAACGCCGACGGAACGACCAACGACGAGTACGAAAAGCGGCGCGGCGAACAAGAAGAACGCGTCCGAGAACGTCTCAAAGAACAGGTGCGCTCCGGCGTGCGCGACGACGAAGAGATCGAGATCGAAGTCGAGGAAAGCGGCGGCGCGGGCGGCGGCCTGCCCATCGCTCAGATTTTTGGGCCGGGCATGGGCGACGACGGTTCGGGCGGCATGGACGCCCTTCAGGGAATGCTGGGCCAGATGCTTCCCCGGCGCAAAAAGCCGCGCAAGGTGACGATCAAGCAGGCCAAAACGATCCTTGCGGCCGAGGCTGCCCGCTCGCTCGTGGACCAGGAGCAGGTGACGCGCGAGGCCGTGGAGCGCACGGAACAGGGCGGCATCATTTTTTTGGACGAACTCGACAAGATCGCGAGCCGGAGCGGCGAAAGCGGCAGTGGCAGCGGGCCGGACGTAAGCCGGGGCGGCGTTCAGCGCGATTTGCTGCCCATCATCGAAGGCTCGACCGTTCAAACGAAATATGGGCCGGTGCGCACGAATCACATTCTGTTCATCGCGGCCGGCGCGTTCCACGTCGCGCGCCCGTCCGACCTGATCCCCGAACTGCAAGGGCGTCTGCCCATCCGGGTCGAACTCGACGCCCTGAACGAGGACGATTTTCGCCGCATCCTGACCGAACCCAAAAACGCCCTGACCGCCCAGTACGCCGCCCTACTCGCAACCGAAAACGTAACCGTCACGTTCACGCCGGACGGCATCGCCGAACTTGCCCGCATCGCCGTGGACGTGAACGGCAAAACGGAAAACATCGGCGCGCGTCGTTTGCACACTGTCATGGAGCGGCTTTTGGAAGAGGTCAGTTTCAACGCGCCCGGCGACGCCGCCCCAGTCGTGACCATAGACGCCGATTTCGTGCGCGAGCGTTTGCGCGACGTGGCCCAGGACGAGGATTTATCGCGTTACATTCTTTGAAGCCAGGAACCGGATCACCATGCCTCGCTCCTTCGGCGAACCCTTGATAAAACTACGCGCCGTGCCGATTCGGGAAAACGGCGAGCCGCTCGCGGACCCGCGCGCGCTTTCCCCGCGCATCCACTTCGCCGCAAAACACCCCAAGTTCGAGAACATGGCGCGCAGCCCGAAAGTGCGAAGGCGCATCGCCGAAATGCTCGCGCGGGCGGCGGAAAGTCTGCCCGACGACGTTGACCTGACGATCATCGAAGGCTTCCGGCCGCTCGCCCAGCAGCGGTTCATGTACGAAGAACTCAAGACCGAGTTCGCCGCTAGGCACCCCGAATGGAGCCGCGCGACGCTGCACTGCGTTACCAACCAGATGAGCGCGCCGCCCGATGACAAGTGCCCGCCGCCGCACAGCACGGGCGGCGCGGTTGACCTGTGCCCGTGCGACGCCCGAACCGGCGAACTGCTGGATTTGGTTTCCCCGTTCGTTTGGGACGAAACCAGTGCGCCCACGAAAACGCGCGGGTTGACTCCCGACGCCCAGGCCAACCGCGACCTGCTCGTGCGAACCCTCGAAGCCGCCGGCCTGACCAACTACGCGGGCGAGTGGTGGCATTGGAGTTACGGCGACAGCGGCTGGGCCTTGCGCGTCGGAGCGCCCGCCGCGCTTTACGACCGCCTCGAAAATGCGTAACCTTTTTCTCCTTCGTGCATTTCCCGCGCGCGCGCGCTGAAGTCGCCGCCCCGCCCGCGCCTCTAACCCGCCGAAGGAGAACTGCCTCGATGAAAACGCCCGTCCGCTTTTTGAAAACCGTTTCCGTTGTCGTGCTCGCCGTCGCCGCCGCCGCGCCCTTCGTTCCCGCAGCCCGTGCCCAGGAAGCCCTGCCGCGCCCTGCCGGTCCCAGCAGGGTCGCTTTTCGTCCTTCGTCGGCCGCGCCCGGCGACCGTTTGCGTGCGCTGGTGGAAAGGCCCGAAGTTCAAAGCCACCTGAAACTTACCGTCCGCCAAAAGGCCGAACTCGGCCTGAACCCCAAACCGGGGAAAGATGGCGCCAACAGTTCGTCCAACGGTACGCGCACCCTGACGCTTTCCGTGCCCACCGGCAGCGAGAACGCCTCACCCGAAGAGCGGCAAAAGCAGATCGAAGAAGCCGTTGCCGGTCTGGGCGATAAGTTGGCTGCGGAAAGCCAGGACCGCGCGGGCAAAATCAAGGACGTGCTGACGCCCGACCAGTACGCGCGCCTGCTCGAACTCAACCTTCAGCGGCGCGGCGCGCTTGCACTCGGCGACCCGGCCGTCGCCGAACAGATCAAACTCGACCCGGCCAAACGTGCTCCCGTCGCCGCGCTCGCAAGCGAGGCCCAGCGCAAAATGGACGCCGCTTTTTCTGAGGCGTTGCTCGGCGTGGATGCGGGCGAAACCGGCCCGCGCTCCGCGGCGGCCGTTGCCGGTCGAGTGGAGCAGTTTCAGCGCGACATGAAGAATCGCCTGTCGCCGGTGCGCCAAAAAACGGACAAGATCAAAAAAGAGGCTGAGGCGAACATCCTTGCCCTCCTTAGCGACGAGGAGCAAACGCGCTGGCGGGAGGCTCAGGGCGAACCCTTCTCGTTCCGCAAAGACCGTTGAGCCGTTCGGACAGGGCGACAAAAAGGGGCAGGCCGTTTGGCCTGCCCCTTTCTTTTTGGCGCAAGCAGGAATGGACCGGACCGGGCGCGAAGGTTGGCGCGGGATGATTCCTCGTTCGCTCACTTCATCCGGGAGGCATTAGCCATGTTGTTTTCGCCCATTTTGCTTGTCGTTGCCGCTGTTGCCGCGTCGCCGGTTTTCGCGCGGCGGGCCGACGACCCCGGTTCCGTCGTGGTGCAAATCACGTCGTCGCCCGCCTCGTCTCGCCTCGCGCTCGGCGGGAACTGGGGCAGGCAAAGCGCCGATTGGCGCGGGATCGTGTTCCGGCCCGACGTTCAGGCCGAACTCGGCCTGAACGGCCCGCAAAAGAATAGCCTGGCGGCCCCGTTCCGCCCGAACAGCGCCCGGCAAGCGGCGCAGCAGGAGCGGTTACAGCAAGAGATGGCCCGGTTCCACGAAGAGTACGATGCGTACGTGGCCGAAGCCGGCCGCATCCGTGAACTTCCCGCAAGCGAGCAGAAGGCGGCGCGGGCCGTCCTGGACGAACGACGGGACGCGCGAATCGCGGCCGACAAAACGCGCCGCGAAACGGAACAGGAACAGCAAAGCGCGACGCAAACGCAGCAGATGCGCAGCGTGCTGACACCCGAACAAGAACGCCGTCTGGCCGAACTCGTGCTTCAGTTTCGCGGTCCGCTCGCCCTGGCCGATCCGCAAGTCGCGGATCAGGTCGGCCTTTCGGCCCCCGTCCGGGCCGCCATCCAGGACGTGCTGGCGCAAGCGAGTGGGGAAACGAGCCGGGCCATCTCCGGCGCGCTGCTCGCCCGAATGCGCAACTTTTCCGCTCGCCGCCAAGCGGGGCTGCCGGTTTCACCCGCGAGCGACTCGCCGAAAAGCGCCGAAACGGCCCGCATCCGCGCCGAAGCGGAGCGCGCCGTCATTGCCCTGCTCCCCTCCGACGAGAAAGCGCGCTGGGAGCAGGCTCAGGGCAAGACCTTCTCGTTCGAGGTGGATCGCTGAACGCTTTTACGAACGCTGCCGCCCGGCGGCACTGAGCGGGCGCGGGGCAGGCAAAGCAAAATGGGGCAGGCCAACCGGCCTGCCCCATTTACGTGAAACTCGACTGCTACGCTTCGCGCGCCGTAGCAGGGGGCAAGCTCGGCTGCGGCAGGTCGGCGGGGAGCAGAGCGTCCACGACCATTTGGGCCTGGTTCGCGGCGGCTTTTTCGCTCGCGCCGTTCTTGTCCGCCCGCGTGACCTTGATGCGTTTTTCCTTTTGAACCGGCTCAAGCGCATTGTCGAGCACGTCCGTGACGGTCTTGGCGAACAGGAAGTTCATGCCCTGGCGCAGTTCGGGCTGAACGTCCTCCATCAGGTCCTTGCGGTTGCGTTCGGGCAGGATGATCGTCTTGATGCCAGCCCGCTTCGCCGCAAGCACCTTTTCCTTGACGCCGCCAATGGGCAGAACCTTGCCGGTCAGCGTCACCTCGCCGGTCATGGCAAGCGCGGGCTTGACCGGACGGCCCGACAGCAGGCTGGTCATCGCCGTCACCATCGTCACGCCCGCGCTCGGCCCGTCTTTGGGGATCGCGCCGGCCGGAACGTGGACGTGGATTTCGGTCTCGTTGTAGAACTTCGGGTCAATGCCGAAGTCCTTCGCGTGCGAGCGGACGAACGACAGGGCGGTGTGAGCCGACTCCTGCATGACGCTGCCCAATTGCCCCGTCAATTGCAGGTTCTTGCTGCCCTCCATCTTCTGCGCCTCGATGAAGATCACGTCGCCGCCGACCGGCGTCCAGACCAGGCCCGTGACCACGCCCGGCTCGCCCGCCCGATCCTCGATCTCCTCGTATTCGAAGCGCGGCACGCCCAGGTAGTCCTGCACCTTCGCGGCGTCAATCGTTATTTTGTCAAGCGTTTCCTCGGCGAAGCCGCGCGTCACCTTGCGCAGCACGGCGGCCACCTCGCGCTCCAGGTTGCGGACACCTGCCTCGCGGGTGTAACCGCGCACCAGCGTTTTCAGGCCGTCGTCGGTAAACTTGACCTTTTCCGCGTCCAAACCGTGCTCGCCGATCTGCTTGGGGACGAGATGCTGCCGCGCGATAGCGACCTTTTCCTCTTCGGTGTAGCCAGCGATCTCGATAATCTCCATGCGGTCGCGCAGCGGCCCCTGAATCGTGTCGAGTTGGTTTGCCGTGCAAAGGAACAAGACCTTCGACAGGTCGAAGGGCACGTCCAGATAGTTGTCGCGGAACGTGTTGTTCTGCTCCGGGTCCAGGACTTCCAAAAGCGCGCTCGACGGATCGCCCCGGAAGTCGGCCGTTACTTTATCAATCTCGTCCAGCACGAACAGCGGGTTGTTTACCTGCGCGCGATTCAGGCCACGCAGAATCTGGCCGGGCAGCGCGCCGATGTACGTGCGCCGGTGGCCCCGAATCTCGGCCTCGTCGCGCACGCCGCCGAGGCTCAGGCGCAGAAACTCCTTGTTCAGCGCGCGCGCGATGCTGCGGCCCAGGCTCGTTTTGCCCACGCCGGGAGGCCCGACGAGACAAAGAATCGGCTGGCGAACCGCGCCCTCGGCCTTGAACTTGCGGACGCTCAAATATTCCAGAATCCGGTCCTTGACCTTTTCCAGGCCGTAATGATCCTCGTCCAGCACCTGCTTGACGTGCGCGATGTCTAAGCGGTCGTCGCTGCTCTTGTTCCACGGCAGGCTGACCAGCAGGTCCACGTACGTCCGGGCGACCGTGTAGTCGGGCGCGCCGGGACTCATGCGCTCCAGCCGATCAATCTCGCGCGCGGCCTCCTTGCGGGCCTCATCGGGCATCCCCGATTCTTCCAAACGCTTGCGCAGGTTTTCGATCTCCTCGCCGCGCTCGTCGCCCTCGCCGAGTTCCTTCTGGATCGCCTTCATCTGCTCGCGCAAAAAGTACTCGCGTTGCGCCTTGCCCATCTCGCCCGCGACCTGCGACTGGAGCTCGGAGCCGAGTTCGGCCACCTGCACCTCGCGCGTCAAAAAGCCGAGCAGTTTCTGCATCCGCTCCTTGAGGGGGATCGTTTCGAGGACCGTCATCTTGTCGGCCGTGCTCAGGCGCTGCAAGTGCGCGGCCATCAGGTCGGTCAGAACGTGCGCCTCGGCGATGTCGGCGATGCCCTTGAGTTCGTCGGGCATGTCACCAGTCAGGTCCACGATCTTGTTGAACAGGCCGCCGAGTTGGCGCTTGAGCGCCTCGATCTCGTTGGCGTCGTCGGGCGACACCTGCGCGGCCTCGTCAATCAGGCGTACCTTCGCGCGAATGTACGGCTCGGTTTGCAGCACCTGCAAAATCTGGAAGCGCTGGATGCCCTGGACGATCAGGCGGGTCGCGTCCCCGCCCTTGCCCATCATCCGGATGGCGACGGCAACGCCGGTCGGGTACACGTCGGCGGGTCCGGGAAATTCGGTGTCCGGCTCGCGCTGCGTGATGATGCCGATCACGCGGTTGCCGCCCACGACCGACTCGTCAATCAACTTGACGAACGGCTCGCGCCCGACCGCAATCGGCGCGACGAGCACGGGGAACACGACCGCGTCACGCAGCGGCAGCAGGCTGAGTTCGTCCGGCACGTCGGGCGTGTCGTTCTTGTCAGCGGAAACGTTTATGGTATCTTCCGCGCCTTCACCCGAAGGCCGGTTGGTTTCTTCGTTAGCCATGTGGGGTGTGTTATTCTCGCGTTTCTATGAATCGTTTACGTTCGTGCCGGCGGTGATCGGGATGGTTCGAGGGGCCGTCTTCGCGCGGCGGGGCAGCAGGATAGTCAAAAAACCGTCGCGCAGCGTGGCCGAAATGTTGTCCCGATCAACCGGCGCGTCGGGCGGCAGGATAAACGTGCGCTCGAACGGCCCGAAGTAAATTTCGAGTTGATGGCACGCGCAGCGCGCCTCACGCTCGCCGGCCCGCTCCCCGCGCGTTCCGCTGACCGTCAGGGCGCGGCCATCCGCGCTGAGCGCGACGTTCACGTCGTCGGCGCTCACGCCGGCAAGTTCCATTTTTATCAGCACGCCGTTTTCGGTTTCGTGAACGTCGGCGTGCGGCTGCCAGAAGCGGTTCATGCCGCCGGGCTGGTCGTAGAAGCCTAAAAAGGCTTCCTCGGCGAACCGCTGCATGTCGTTTTCCATCTGCCGGAGCAGGTCCCGGTAATCTCGAAAAGCCATCGCTGTTGTTCCGTGTCCTCGTTGGGTTTGTCGGCCCCCCGTCGTATCCCTAATAACACGCCGCAAAACGGGTTGGTTCCCGCGTCTTATGAATTTACTTGAGCGCGTCACGCTAAATTGTATCGTGCCCGACGTGGGTCTTCCCGCCGCCCGCCCCAAACGATACAATGACCGTTGAACGCTGATACCCCCCCCCGCCGGGCGGCGGAAACACCGAACCATACCTAACCATGCAACTTAAAATCGGCCTTCCCAAAGGCAGCCTTCAGGACGCGACGTTCAAACTTTTCAGCAAGGCCGGATGGGAATTCCGCGTGGACGCGCGCTCCTACCAGCCCGTCGTGGACGATGAGGAGATCAGCGCGCTGCTCATTCGCCCGCAGGAAATCCCCCGTTACCTGCGTGACGGCATTTTGGACGTAGGCATCACCGGCCGCGACTGGATCGAGGACAACGAGGCGGCCGACGACCTGCACGAGGTCGCCGACCTGGCCTACGCGAAGGCAACGCGCAACGCGATCAAGATCGTGCTCGCCGCTCCGGCCGACTCAGCCATTGAAAGCGCGCGCGACCTTTCCGGAAAACGCATCGCCACCGAGTACGTCCGCCTGACCGAACGGTATCTCGCGCGCCACGCCGTCAAGGACGCGAGCGTCGAGTTTTCCTGGGGCGCGTGCGAGGTCAAGGTTCCCGAAGGTTTGGCCGACGCTATCGTCGTCAACACCGAGACCGGCAGCAGCCTGCGCGCCCACAACCTGCGCATCGTGGACACGCTGCTCACGTCCACCACGCGCTTGGTGGCGAACAAGGAGGCGTGGGCCGACCCGATCAAGCGGGCCAAGATCGAGAACATCGCCATGCTGCTCCAGGGCGCGCTCAACGCCGACGCGCTGGTGGGCCTGAAGATGAACGTGGCGAAGGATCAGTTGGGCGACGTGACCGCCCATCTGCCCGCCCTGCGCCGCCCGACCGTTTCGGCCCTTTCCGAGGATGGCTGGGTCGCGGTCGAGATCATCATTGACGAAAAGCAGGCCCGCGAACTGATCCCGCGCCTCAAACGCGCCGGGGCCGAGGGCATCGTCGAGTACCCGCTCAACAAGGTCGTTTACTAACGGCGAAAAGATAAAAAGCGGCCGGTCCTGCTCCATTTTTCGGAAGGGCAGGGCCGGCCGCTTTTTTCGTTGCTTGCGCGCTCAGGGAACGGAGCGCACGGCGACGCCGAAGGGCGCTTGGCGGGCGTCGTCGCCGTAGGTGGCCTGGTCCGTCACCAGTTGTAGGGAGCGAACGCGGCGTGCGGCCGGGTCGAACACGAGGTAGCCGGCGGCGACGGCCCGGACCCGCTTTTCGTCCTCTTTGTAGAACGGGTGCTTCATGCGCAGCCGGCCGTCCAGGCGCGCGGTTGCCCGCCCGCTCCGGGCATCCACGGAAGCCACGGTCACCCGAAGGTCCTGTTCCTCGATGCGGTTGCGGGACACGTCGTTGTTCTCCGTCGGCGGATAAAAGTGGTCCCACAGGCGAGCGGCGACAGCGGTGTCCACGCGCCATGAAAAGCCGGGCGCGATCCGGCTTGCCGTTCGGGGCGGCAGCAGGGCGGCCTGGCTGTCCCGGCCGAGCATGATCCAGTCCTCGCCCGGCAACGCGCTCCAGTTGCCGCCCGCGTTCGTGACGAGCGTGTACTCGCCGCCGGGCTGTCGCTCCAGATAACGGGCGACGAGGTGCAGGCGTAGCGAGCCGGGTAGGGCGGCAGGCGGGGCAGGGGCGCACGGCGTCACGACGGGCGTGCCCGCCTTCGTTCCGAGCGCCCGCGCGTGCTTTTCCAGCGTTGCCGCCAGCGTATCCGGCCGGATGGCGGCGACGTGCAGGGTGTCCCGCAAATGTCCGTCCGGGCCGAGCACGAAAACGTGAACGGTACCCACTGACAGCCCCGCCTTGTACCCCTCCTGCCGGATTCGGTTCAGTTCCGCCCGCTCGCTTGGCGGCGCGCTCCCGCCATCGCGGTAATCCTCGTTCGAGGTAAATACGGGAACGTAGCAGCGATCAAGAAGCGCGACAATTTTTTCGTTGTTGAGCGACGTGGCCCGCGTCGCAAATGCGCCTCCTCAGCACCGGCCGATGCCCAATCTGCCGTCGTGCGTGAACAAAAACACGGGCCGGTTCGCGGCTTTGGCGAGCCGCAGTGCGTCGCGGATGTCCTTTGCCCAGCCGATCTTTTCCCAGCGCCGCTCGGCCGGCGTCGGCTGCCACGCCCGCACGCGCGCGTCCACCTCGCTCGTATCGAGCGGCTCAAACGGCGCGGCAGTGCGCGCGGTGAAGGGACTTTGTTGCATAAAAACGACTCCTTGTTTGCCCGCGCCCGCGCGCGCCGTCAAGCGTTCGCCATGTTTCCGGTCGTTCTTTTTGCAGGAACGGGCGAGGCGGCGTAGTTTAGACGACGCGGGGCCTGTCGGAGTTCGACGCAAACATTGCAAACGCTTGACAGTGCGCGCGCGTCGTGCTATAAAACCTTCTGTCGGCTGACCGGCCACAGGGCAAGATTACGCAGAACAAGGTTCCGGCAAGCGCAAGGTTACTGCGGGGAAGTGATGTAACGGTAGCCATGCGTGCCTTAGGAGCACGTGCCGAAAGGCGTCAGGGTTCGAGTCCCTGCTTCCCCAGAAACTCGAAGATATGCGCGGGAATAGCTCAGTGGTAGAGCACTACCTTGCCAAGGTAGGGGTCGCGAGTTCGAATCTCGTTTCCCGCTTCGCTTTCTTCATCACCCACCCTGAGGATACTGGGACGCCGGGCAATCGCCCCGGTTGAACCCGGTATCCTTTTTTGTTGTCTCATCGCCAAAGATACTACGTTAGGAGAAGTCTTCCCCGTGCAGGTGACCACCGAGCAGATTGACCCCTGCAAAATCGCATTGACCATTACCGTCGAACCCGAAAAGGTTGTGGCGGCCCGTGAAAAAGCCTTCGGCCAGTTCGCGCGCGGCCTTAATCTGCCCGGCTTCCGCAAGGGCAAGGTGCCCCCCGCCATTGCCAAAACGTACGTGGACGAGGGCCGCGTTCGGCAGCGCGCGGCCGAATTGCTGATTGAGCCGGCCTACGCCGAGGCCATCGAGGAGACGCACGTCGAGCCGTTCGCCATGCCCGACGTCGAACTCGTCGAAATGAACGACGACGGCACGTTCGTCTTCAAGGCGCTCGTGCCGCTGCGCCCCGTCGTCACGCTCGGCCCCTACAAGGGCCTCGCCATTGAGCGGCGCCTTCTGCAGGTGGGCGACGAGGACGTGGATCGGCAAATTGACGAACTGCGCACCCGGATGGCCGACTACGAGGAAGTGACGGACCGCACGGCCCAGATGGGCGACATCGCCCAGGCCGACCTGACCGCGAACATCGAAGGCCAGGACACGCCCGAACTTGCCGCGCCGCGCGCGACCTTTATCGAGATCGGCAAAAACATCCCCGACTTCGATAATGGACTTGTGGGCCTCGCCATCGGCGAAACCAAAACTATCGAGGCCGTGTACCCCGAAGAGTTCGCCGACGAGAATTTGCGGGGAAAACGCGCAACCTTCACCATCACGCTGAACGGCCTTCGCACCCGGCTCCTGCCCGCGCTCGACGACGCGTTCGCCAAAAACCAAAAGGCGTACCCGGACCTGAACACGGTGGACGAACTGCGGGCGGCCGTGCGCGGCGGCTTGGACAAGGCCGCAAGCGAGATGGCCCGGAACGACCTCGATAACCGACTGGTCAACCAGATCGTTTCTAACTCGCAGATCAACTACCCGGACGTGATTTTGCGCGAACAAATGCAGGCCGACGCCAAAGACCTGACCGAGCGGCTGGAGCGCGAAAAACTCAACCTGGAGCAGTACCTCGAAGCGAGCGGCAAGACGCGCGAACAAGTCGAGGCCGAACTTGCGAACGTTGCCGACCGCCGCATCCGAACCGGCTTGGTGCTCGCCGAAATCGCCCAGGGCGAAAAGATGAGCGTCGAGGACGCGGACGTTGACGCGGAAATTTCCGAGCGGGCCGAGCGCGCCCGCGTCAGCACGGCCGCCGTGCGCGCTTTTATCGAAAAGCAGAACCAGATGGAGGCGCTCGCCAACCGCGTGCTGACCCAAAAGGTGTTTACGTTTTTGCGCGACAACGCCCAGATCACCGACCGCGTTCTGACGGCCGAGGAAATGGACGCCGAGATGCAGGGCGAGGCAGCAGAGGAGGTCGGCGAACCGGAAACCGATGCCGCGCCCGCCGCCCCGCTGGGCGTCGAGGGGGCCGTGACCGCTCGCCGCCGCGCCAAAAAGCCTGACGAGGCCGACGCCGAAAACGCCGAAGCCGAAGAAGACACCGATGCGACGCCGCCGCAGTCGTAGACCGAACGAAAACCGAAAGGAACCCCGTCCATGATTCCCATGGTGGTCGAGCAGAGCGCGCGCGGCGAACGCGCCTACGACATTTATTCGCGTTTGCTCAAGGACCGGATTATTTTCATCGGCGACGCGATTGACGATCACATCGCCAACCTGGTCGTGGCCGAACTGCTGTTTCTCGAAAAAGAAGACCCCGACCGCGACATCGAGGTGTACATCAATTCGCCGGGCGGCAGCGTGTACGCCGGGCTCGCCATCTACGACACCATGCAGATGATCAAGGCCGACGTCGCCACGACCTGCGTCGGCATGGCTGCCTCGATGGGGGCCTTGCTGCTTGCGGGCGGGGCGAAGGGCAAACGCTCCGCCCTGCCCCACGCGCGCATGATGATCCACCAGGCAAGCGCGGGCTTCCAGGGCACGGCCATTGACATCGAAATCCAGGCCCGCGAAATCCTCAAAACAAATGATACGCTCGCACACATCTTGCAGAACCACACCGGTCAGAGCATGGAGCGGGTCAAACAGGACATCCAGCGCGACTACTTTATGACGTCGCCCGAAGCCGTTGAATACGGTCTCGTTGACGAAGTCCTGATCCGCGACAAGCGTTAATCGAACGGGCCGCCCGGCGAAATCATCCGCCGGGCGGCCCGAAGGCAAAAAGGACGGCGCAAACAACGATGGCGCGTATTGGCGGCTACGACCGGAACGACAGCCGGTGTGTTTTGTGCGGCAAAAGTCGGGAGCAGGTCAAGAAACTTATTCTGGGCGTCCACGGCGGCGTGTGCCTGGACTGCGTGGATTTGTGCAACGACATCGTTCGGGGCGAAAACGCCGCCGTTGAGGCGACGAGCGCGGTGGACATCGGGCAGGTGCCCAAGCCGCGCGACATTCACCGTGTTTTGAGCCAGTACGTCGTCGGGCAGGAGCGGGCGAAAAAGGCGCTTTCCGTCGCCGTTTATAACCACTACAAGCGTATCAACGCGCCGATGAGCGACGTGGAACTGCAAAAATCCAACATCCTGCTCATCGGGCCGACCGGCTGCGGCAAAACGCTGCTCGCGCAAACCCTTGCCAAGATTTTGAACGTTCCGTTCGCCATCGCGGACGCCACCAGCCTGACCGAGGCCGGCTACGTCGGCGAGGACGTGGAAAACATCCTCCTCAAACTCCTTCAAGCAGCCGACAACGGCGAAAACATCCAGACGGTCGTCAAGAACGCGCAACGCGGCATCGTGTACATTGACGAGATTGACAAGATTGCACGAAAGTCGGATTCGCCGTCCATCACGCGCGACGTGAGCGGCGAGGGCGTGCAGCAGGCGCTGCTCAAAATTCTCGAAGGAACCATCGCCAACGTGCCGCCGCAGGGCGGGCGCAAGCACCCGCAGCAGGATTACGTTCAGATTGACACGACGAACATCCTGTTCATCTGCGGCGGGGCGTTTGACGGCCTGGGAAGTATTATCGAGCAGCGGATGAACCAGAATAGTTTGGGCTTCCGGGCAAGCGTCGAAAGCCGCAAGGAAAAGTCGGCCGACGTGTTCGCCCACGTTCTGCCCGAAGACCTGATGAAGTACGGTCTGATTCCCGAATTCATCGGGCGGCTGCCGGTCGTGTCCACGCTCGCGCCGCTCGACGAACCGGCTCTCGTTCGCATCCTGACCGAGCCGAGAAACGCGCTGACCAAGCAGTACAAGAAGTTCTTCGACTACGACGGCGTGGACCTGAATTTCACGCCCGAATCCCTGACGGCCATCGCGGGCGAGGCCATCAAGCGCGGAACCGGCGCGCGCGCGCTGCGAACGATCATCGAGGAGGTCATGCTGAACACCATGTACGACATTCCCTCGACGGCCCGCAGCGTGTCCAGCGTCGTCATCAACGAAGAGACCGTGCGCGAGCGCACCGAGCCGCTCATCATCCCCACCGAAGAACTGCGCAAAGCCTCGTAGGAACCCGCGCGCCCGCCTTGCGTTCCGCGTTTCGCTTTGCTACACTTGCCTTCATGCTTTCCCTTGCTGACGATTCGCGTTTGTACGCGCTGCTGGCCGCTGATCAGGCTCCGGTCGGGCTGGTCGTGCTGGGGCGCGACGGCGTCATCCGGCACGTCAATCACACGCTGGCGACGCTTCTTGGCGCGTCGCCGGGCTTTTTGACGGGCAGGCCGCTCGCCGAATACGTGCCCGACGTGGCCCAGATGCTCGACCCGCTCGTCCAATCGGTACGGGAGCGGGGCCGGCCCCGGCGCGCGCCCGGCCTTGCCCTGCCGCTGCCGCGAAGCCTGGGCGCGGCCATGATGGAAGCGCTCTCGTGGGACGTTTGCTGCGCGCCGCTGCCCCACGATCCCGCCGTCGCCACCGGCGCCCCCGATGCAGTCGCGCTGTGGCTGTGGCCCGAAGACGGCGGCACGAACGCATCGCGCCAAACGATGCAAACATTGCGCGACGCCCTGACCGGCAGCTTGCCGCCCCGCGTTCCCGGCTTCGACATCGCCGCCGTGCTCGTGCCATCCCAGCCGGGAGCCGCTCTTGGCGGGGACACCTACGACGTGGTGCCGTTGGAAAACGGGCGCTGGGCGCTGTTCGTGGCCGACGTGGCCGGGAGGGGGCCGGCGGCGGCGGCGCGCGCGATTCTGGTACGCCATTCGGCCCGCGTGCTCGTCACCCATCATGGGCCGGGGGAAACGCTCACGCGCCTCAGCCGGCTGTTGCTTGCCGACACGTCGTTTTCCGGTTTCGTGACGGCCTTTCTGGGCGTGCTTGACACGGGCGCGCAAACGCTCACCTTCGCCTTTGCCGGCCACGAGCCGGCCCTGGTTCTGCGCGCGAACGCGGGCGAGGTCGAAAGTATGGCCGGCGTGGGCGATCTGCCGCTCGCCGTGGATGAGACGGCCCAGTACGAGGACCGCGTTATTGCCTTTACCGCCCGCGATACCTTGCTTTTGTATACCGACGGTCTGACCGACACGCGCCGCGAGGCGGACGCGGCCTTTTTCGACGAGGCGCGTTTGCGCGATTGTTTGCTGCGCCATCGCGACTTGCCGGCCGGCGCGCTTGTCGCTACCCTGCTCGCCGAGGCGGCCGAGTTCGCGGGCGCGCACCCCCTGCGCGACGACACCGCCGTGCTCGCCGTGTGCGGCACGAATTAGCGTTTTTCGCGTTTCACAGCCGCAAACGCCTGCAAATCGTGCGGGGGCGTGTTAAACGATCAAGGGGTCGCTGAAGTCCACGTAGCCGTTGCGGCCCAGGGTTTCAACGGCGTTCTCGCGTCCGCCGCGCAGGGTGTAGATGCGCAGACTGTCCTCGCCGGGCGTGATCGTGTCGCGCAGCGGGGCGAGCAGCCGCTCCTTTTGCGCCTCATTGACGGTGCATTCAAAAACGGAAAACTGCACGCGCTGGCCGTGGCCCTGGCAAATTTTGGCGACCTTGCGCAGCCGCGCTCGTCCGGCTTTGGTGCGCGTGTTCACGTCGTAGGTAAGGAGCAGGTCCTTCGCGCGCTTTTTTCAGGCCGGAAAGGGCGGGTACGAGGACAGGTCGCCGCGCAGGTGCCGGGCGAGCAGGCGCGATTGAAGGTGGGGCAGCAGGCCGAGCGGGGTTTTTTCCTTGAGCAGCGGGTGGATGACTTCTTCCTGTTTGCGCTCCTGGTAAGCGGAAAGGACGATTTGGCGGCCCGCGTCCGAAAGCAGCACGCTGTCGCCGGCGTCTTCGCGCTCGTCGAAGTGTTCGGGCCGGATTTGCTTGCGGTTGATGAGGCTGAGCGCGAGCCGGTCGGCCAGGATCGGGCGGAACTCTTCCATCAGGTCGAGGGCGAGGGCGGGGCAGCCGGGGCGAAGCGCGTGCAAAAAGTCGAACTGTGGGTCCAGCCCAACGCCCTCGCAGGCGGCCACGCAGTCGCTGGTGAGCAGGGCGTTTACCCGGTCGCGCGGCACCGGTCGCGCGGCGGGCGGCGCGTGCGCAGGCGAAACGAGAACTCATCGGGGGAAACGGTGATCATCGCGCCCAGCACGTCGAAGTACAGGGCGGCGGCCTGTCCCTCAACGCCGCGCACGGCGTCCACGCTGATCTGGCCGGGCAGGGACACGAGCAGGCCGGCGAGCGCGTCCACACAGGTTTTGAGGGTTTGGGCGTCGGCGGGATTTTTGGCGTCGCGGGCCGCGCGGGCGACGTTTTAGTGCGCGTTGCGGATTTTCCCGGCGACGATGGCCTGGCAAAGGGGCAGAGTGCGGGCGGGATCGCGGTGGGCCTCGTACTGAGCCTGCCGGAGCAGCACGTTGCCGCTGGCGGGGCCGACGAGTCGGCACTTGAACCGGCCGGCGTGGTCGAGGAAGTTGACCGCGCGGCCGTCCTCGGCGCAGCGGTGCAGGGCCTGGGGCGAGATCATCGCGGTTCCAAACAGCCCATTTTGCTCCAGCCAGGCGGCAAAGGCGTCGAGGCCGGATTGCGCCCCAGGGTCTAAATGTTCGCGGGCGGCGAGCAGGGCGCGGTGCAGCGTGGCGGTTTGGGCGTCAGTGAGAATCAGGGCGGTCAGGCGAAAGGTCGGGTCCGAATAGGTCCATCCGCCACGCGCGCGATCATGAACGATGGGCGCCCCGATCTGGTCGCGCAGATGGCGCAGATCGTCGAAGACGGTGCGGCGCGATACGTCGAAGGCGGCCATCACGTCTTCGGGGGAGGGGAAGCGGCCCGTGTGAATCTGGGCGTCAATCCAGCGCAGGCGCGCGGCGCGTGTCATGTTGCGCCCCATCCGTTCGACTCAGGGCGTGGGGGCAGGAGCCAGTTGGAAAAGGGTGCGAAGCCAGTCGAGGAACGGTTTTGCCGCGTGAGCTTCGGGGTCCAGGTAGCGTTTGGTGATGGCCTGCCCAATAGGCTTGCCCGGCTCTTTTTGCCATGCGAGCCAGGTGTGAAGGTGCGCCTTTTTCGTCCAGTTTTGCGTCACGGCGTCGTGTTTTTCGGGTAGCCCAGCGATGATGACCTGAGCGTGCTCCCACAACGGGTCACCGAGCGGTACGAGCAGCCGAATAAACTGTTCCAATGCACCTGGGAGCGTGTTGTCCGGCATGAGCCAGACGCCGACCGTCACTTTACCAGGCTGGGCGATGATGGTTCCGGCCGGTCCGGGTTCGGCGGGAACAAGGTCGGGGACGTAGCCGCAGTCCGCGTCGGTCATCCGGCTCCGCACGGAGCGCCAGCGGTCGGCAAGGTCAATGTCGGCGTCGAAAATGAACCCGATGCGCTCCAAACCGCTTTCGAGCAGCCGCGCGTCCATGTCGTCGCGCATTTTGTTGTGACCGCCGCCCACGATCATTCGGAAGCGTTCGTCGAGTTTGTGGATGTCCAGCAACGCCTTGAGTGCGTGCCAGTCATCGGCTCCCTCAACAACGAGCAGGTTGCTTTGCGGCCCATCCATCACGGGTGGGGCGGAGGACGGCCGCGGCACGCTCAGCGCACCTCGATTCCGTCGCGGGTCACGATGGCAAGTCGACGCTCGTCGAAAACCGTCGCCGACACATTGCCATCGCGGTTGTCGAGCCGCACCAAAACGCCGCTGCCCGGATCGTCATCCTCGGCCGCCGCCTGCTGAAACGCCTCGATGCAGTCCCAACTGTGCGTCGTGGCGAACACCTGCACGTTCAGCCGCCGCGCCGTTTGGAATATCAGCCGCCACACGTCGGGCAGGATGGAGTAGTGGAGACCGTTTTCCACTTCGTCGAGCAACAGAAAACCATCTCGCGCGTTTACCATAGCTAAGATGACGCCGAACAAGCGATTCATGCCCTCACCGAGGCTGCGCAAAGGTAGAGGATGTAACGATTTCGTTCGACGTACCACAGGCACTCTGCCGTTAGGAGCATCCTTATCACCAATGAGATTTACTCCGATCACGTCAACTTGAACAATTTGTAGCGCAACCAATACATCATTTTGTAAATCTGTGAGGGCTATGCCGTCCCACAAAGTACCGATCTGTTGTTTGTCAAGACCATTGGTACTAACAAAATGGCTGCGTGGTCCCCCTCTGTACGTGCTGCGAAGTATGAATGGATAATTTGTTAACAAAATACTTTCAAGACGCAGAGGAGAAGATTGACGTTTACCATTCTGAATATAAGCGTGCCAATCAATTTCAAAGGCTTCACGGGCCGGGTTGCCATATTGCGGAGCACCTGCAAGAACAAAGGGGCCATCCTCATTGTCGATCTGGGCGAGTTCCTCAATGTGGATTGCAAAATGATCGTCGGGACGCTGAGGAGAGGCGATCACAACCGGAGGAACTTCTTGCTCCAGATTAGGGCCTTCGTTCAAGAGAGAACGTAACGCATCCATTAGGGCGTGTTCGTCAACAGGGACATCGCGGATGTTTATCAACTTACGAATTACCGCCGGGGAACCGCGCTCCGCGTACAGCCATAAGGCTTCCAGCAAGGAGGTCTTGCCAACGTTGTTTTTGCCGGTGATGAGGTTGACGCGGCCCAACTTTTCGATGGTCAGGTGGCGGAAGGCGCGGAAGTTCTTGACCTCAAGCGACGGGAGCAGGAGGGGGCGGGGGGCGTCGTCGGGGTCGGGTTGCGGGGACGGCTGGGGTTCTTGGACGGCCATCGAAAAGGTCTCCGGGGTTGCGCGCGCGGGGCTTCGCTGGCTCATTGTAGCGCAGAGGGGCGGGGCGGCGGGATGCGTTGGCGGCGGCCCCAGATAGATAGGGGGGCGCTCTTTCGGGTCGGCGGGCCGGTCTTACCGAGAAGCGAGGCGGCCCAGCGCCGGGCGGCGGTTTCCTCACGAACGACGAGACGTTCTTGCAAAGAAGCGGCGTCGTCTTTCGGATCGGCGGCGGCCCCTTCGCGCGGTCGCAAAGGCCCTTACGTAGTGCCGTGTCCTCCTCATGGCCCGCGCGCCGGCCTCACGAACGGCGGAACGCCCTCAGCAGCAGCGGAGCGCCCTTGTGAGTACCTGGCCCTGCCGCGCCCCGGCGACTGAAGTCGCGGGCAACAAAAGCACAAAGTCCCCTCCGGGGACTGGAGAATTTTTCATCGGCAGTCTCCGCAGGAGACTTTGTGCTTTTGTTGCCCGCGACTTCAGTCGCCGGGGCGGTGGTTCGGAGACGGAAGCGGGCGGGTGAACGGGGAACAAACGGGCGGCCGGACAATCGGGTCCGGCAGGGCAGGAAAATAGGAAAAAGGCGCGGGCGATGGCCGAAACCGTGGAGTTCGTGCTGTGACGGGCGGACGCGACGCGCAATGCGCAGGAAAGTTTTCAAGCCGCATGGCTGTGGGACGAGAAAACCGTCGCGCAGTGGGACGCCGACATCCCCGCGCTCCGCAATGCCCTAAAACCCGCCGACGCGGCCGAGGCCGTCCTGGACGCCACGCGGGCGCGTTTCGCAAAAAGCGTCGAGCAGCTCCACAAACTGACCCTGCAAGGAGTGGCGGCGGCAAAGGCGCGTTACCGCGACGAGAACGACGTGCGCCGCGCGACCGTCGCCAAACTGCGCGCGACCGGCACCAGCCAGGCCACGACGCTGCGCGAGGCAAGCGTATGGGCCGCCGCCTGGAACGAGGCCGAACCCGCGTGGAACGCGACGCCGGGCGGCACGCTCACAGCCTTTAACGACCTGATCGCCCAGGCGACGCGGGAGCAGGTAGCCGTGCGCGCGTCCCTGAACACGTTCCGCACCCGCGCCAACAAACGCAACCTGCTCGCCCAGCAACTCGAAGACGCCAGCGAAGCCTAGTGCTTTCTTAACTTGATTATTTAATTTTGTTCTTTGACAATCGGATACAACCGCTTCAACTTGATGCGGGCATCATCGGTCGTGAACTGCCAGTCAATACGCGTGCAGGCTGCGTTGCGCTGC